>ERZ827512.206-NODE-206-length-92768-cov-6.633805_pt1 | contig 92768 bp, 84 predicted proteins | sample MGYA00519916_ERZ827512 | MGnify/ENA primary metagenome ERZ827512 (study PRJEB31778, sample SAMEA3449335) | human gut metagenome | biome: human gut; feature: human-associated habitat; material: faeces | place: United Kingdom | collected 2010/2012 ... | reverse complement strand
AACTCGCCCGCACATTCGCTTTTTCTTGGTTCTTGTTCAGTTTTCAAGGTGCTGCTGATGTTTGACAGCTTTTGTAGTTTACAATGTTTTCAACATTTTGTCAACTACTTTTTTGAAATTATTTTTTCAAATTTTTCAGTGCCGCATCACAGCGTGTTATTATTATATTAAATCTACCTGTTAAAAGCAAACATAAATTTGATACTATTTTCAGCAATTTACAGCTAAATTTTACATAAATTTTTCTTTTGCTTATTAATCCTCATTTTTATTTTCATTTCCTTCATTTTTCGCAAAGTTTTCGTGCAAATCTTCTTTAAAAACAGTTACGGCACGCCGCTCAGCCCTGCTGTGCAGCGTAAGGCAGTAAAAATCACGCCGGGCCGCAGGGTAATTATCCGCAATGCTTACTTCCCCGGCACACTGCGCCTGCGCGGCAATATGTTCCGATATCAATGCGCAGCCCAAATTATTTTTAACCGCCTCTTTAACGGCAAAATTCGTATTAAAAATTACCGGCCTTCTGTTTATATTTATGTTGCTTTCGCGCACAAAGCTTTCCCACTGCTCGCGGGAGGCCGAACCTTCCTCGCGTATAATCCAGCGCTTATTGCCGCCCGCTTCATGCCCGGCAGCCGCAATAACAACCAGCCTGTCGCGGTAAAACGCCTCTGCAGTTATTCCGCTTTCCTGCACTTCGCCTTCAACCAGCCCCACATCAATCTCGCCGTTTAAAAGCAGGTTTACAATATGTTTTGTGTTGCCAATTATAATTTCCGGCTCCAGCTTACTGTATTTTTTGGTAAACCTGCCAAGATATTCCGGCAAAAAGTATTCGCCAATCGTCTGGCTTGCGCCGATGCGCAGCACACCTTCAAGTTTTTCCTGCCAGCCGCCGATAGCCGCCTTTGCATATTCAATTTCCGCGCAAATATTCCCGGCGCTTTGCAAAAGAATTTTTCCGGCAGAAGTTAACGCCACGTTTTTATGTTTTGCAGTTCTTTCTATTAAAGACGCGCCAAAAAATTCTTCCAGCTTTTTTATCTGCACACTGGCAGTTGGCTGCGAAATATTGCGTTTTTGCGCCGCCCTGGTAAAATTACGGTATTCCGCAACAGCTAAAAATGTTTCAAGTTCTTCTATCATCGTTAAACCCCATTATAAAATTTAATCGATTTTATTATAATAATTCATTTTACTAATTATTGTAAATCATTTATACTTTGTTTGCAACCAGTTCACGGAACGTTTTAATATTTTACATCTTATTAATGAAAGGAAGTTTTAACGCATGGATTTCATCACCAAAAATTTACGCGGAATTTTATTCTGCTTTGCGCTGGCAGTGCCTGCAACCTATCTTGGCAAACTTTTCCCGGTTGTTGGCGCACCCGTTTTTGCAATTTTATTCGGCCTTGCAGCCGCTTTTTGGAAACGGCCCGCATTTTTTCAGCCCGGCATTCAGTTTACTGCCAAAAAAATACTGCAATATTCCATCATTCTTTTAGGCTTCGGCATGAATTTATTTGAAATTTTAGCAGTCGGCTCGCAGTCTTTACTAATTATTGTTTCAACTATCGGCACGGCATTAATTACGGCTTACATTTTAAGCAGAATTATGAACATAGAGCGCGATATTGCAACGCTTGTCGGCGTGGGTTCTTCCATTTGCGGCGGCAGTGCCATTGCAGCGGCAGCGCCGGTTATTAAAGCCTCCGATAAAGACATTGCCCAGTCGATTTCCGTAATTTTTCTGTTTAATGTTGTGGCAGCCTTCCTGTTCCCCGCACTTGGCGATGTGCTTGGCTTTACCGATACAGGCTTTGGCATGTGGGCAGGAACGGCCATTAACGATACCAGCAGCGTAGTTGCCGCAGGGCAAACATGGGCCAGCGCGCATGGCAGCGATACAGCCCTAAACTACGCAACCATTGTTAAATTAACCAGAACGCTTGCAATTATACCTATCTGCCTCGGGCTTGCCTACATAACATCCAAAACCAAAAATACTGCGGCCGATGTTAAAATTACCTCCATCTTCCCCATGTTCATTCTTTACTTTGTAATAGCGGCAATTTTTAACACCCTTGCCGGTGAAAGCCTGCCGGTACTTGCCCAGCTTCCTTCGATAGGCAAATTTATGATTGCAATGGCAATGGCAGCCATAGGCCTTAACACCAACCTTGTAAGCCTTGTAAAAAGCGGCGGCAAACCGATTTTGCTCGGCCTTGTATGCTGGATTTTCATTGCACTGGTAAGCATTGGCATGCAGCACGTTTTAGGAATCTGGTAAAGTTCACAAATATTCCCCACAGCACCCGCAAATTTCACCAAAAATCTACTTTGCGCGGTGCTGTTTTACATTGCCGTTGTACCCTTTTAAATTAAAGTGTGGTATAATAATTGGGAATGTTTCAGCTGTTATTACAATATTTACAGAACCGAGGTTAATTTAATGGGAAACTTTTTTAAAACAGTAATCTGCGTACTTACAGCATTAATTGTGCTGGCAGGCGCTGCTTTCTGGGGCCTTGCCGGTTTGCTGCCTGCGGTAGATATTGAAGATTCGCTGCGCCCGGATGCTGCTTCGCAGTATTTTGACGATAAAGGCGAACTTATCTACACCACAGCATCCGAAGAACGCCGCATTCCCGTAAGTCTTGACAAAATGCCGAAGCACCTGCAGGAAGCCTTTATTTCTATTGAAGACGCCCGCTTTTACGAACACGGCGGCATTGATATCCGCGGCACCGCGCGCGCACTGGTAGTAACCCTTACCGGCGGCGACGTACAGGGCGGCAGCACCATTACCCAGCAGCTTGCCAAAAATGCTTTTTTAACCAACGAGCGCACCATCACCCGCAAAATTAAAGAAGCCTTTATTGCACGCCAGCTTGAAGAACGCTATACCAAAGACGAAATTTTAAACATGTACCTGAACCGCATTTATTTCGGCCAGGGCACTTACGGCGTAGAATGTGCCTCGCTTTACTACTTTGGCAAACATGTAGAAAACATCGACCTTGCCGAAGCAGCAACGCTGGCAGCCATTCCTAAAAGCCCTAACTACTTCACCCCGCTGGAAAACCCCAAAGCCAGCAAAGAACGTCAGGAGCTTGTGCTTGACCAGATGGTAAAATACGGCTATATTACCCAGGCCCAGGCCGATGAAGCCAAAGCCGAAAAAATTGCCGTGCATGTAAGCGAAACGCAGGATAAAAAAGAATATCTTTCTTACTTTTTTGATTACTGCAACCAGTTTATTATTGATAAATTCGGTGCTGATGCGCTGTATAAAGGCGGGCTTAAAATTTACACCACCATTAACAGCGATATGCAGCAGGCAGCAGTTGACGCCTTGCAGTACCTGCCCAATTACTACACCGACGATAATAAACTTACCCAGCCGCAGGTAGCGCTCGTTTCGTTAGACCCTACCACCGGCTACATTAAAGCAATGATTGGCGGCCGCGCCGAAGACAAATTCAACCGCGCAATTATGGCAGTACGCCAGCCGGGTTCCAGCTTTAAGCCTTTTGTTTACCTTACCGCCATGGATAACGGCTTTACCCCTGCCAGCGTAGTTGAAGATAAGGAAACCGAATTTGCACAGGGCTGGACTCCGCAGAACTCCGACCTTAAATGGCACGGCAAAGTAAGCCTGCGCACCGCACTCACCCGCTCCATGAACGTACCTACCGTACTTGTAGCGCAGCAGGTTGGCGTGGATAAAATTCTGCAAACAGCCAAAAACCTTGGCATTACCACTTTGGTTGAAGACGGCGCATACAGCGACGCCAACCTTGCCATGGCACTCGGCGGCTTAAGCAAAGGCGTAATTCCTGTTGAAATGGCCGCAGCTTACGGTGCAATAGCCAACGGCGGCGTTTACGTTAAACCGATTGGCATTTTAAAAATTGAAGACCGCAACGGCAAAGTAATTTTTGAAAACAAAACCGAACGCCGCGAAGCAGTTGACCCGCGCGCCGCATATTTAACCGTTGACATGATGAAAGGCGTATTTGTAAACGGCACGGCAGCAGGCGCAGGCATTGGCCGCCCGGCAGCAGGCAAAACCGGTACAACCGATGACTTTAAAGACGCATGGTTTGTAGGCTTTACGCCTAACCTTTCCACCGCCGTGTGGATTGGTGACGATAACGGCCGCGCCCTTGAATATATGTACGGCTCCATGCAGCCGCTCAGCATTTGGCGCAGCTATATGGTTAACGCCGTTGCCAACCTTCCTGCGGTAGACTTTGTACGCCCCAGCGGCGTGGAAATTCCGCCCGAACCAAAAATTGAACAGGACAGCGACAAAGATAAGGACAAAGACAAAAAAGACAGCAAAGACGCTGATAAAGACAAAAACAAACCCGCAGCCAAAAAAGCTGCCGAAGAAGCAGCAGGAGGCTCTCAGCCTGCACCCCAGAAACCAAGCATGCGCGACCGTGTGCGTGAAATTCTGGAAGGCAACGCTGCCAACAACGCCAAACCGGTTGTAAGCAACAAGCCTACACCGGCCAACTAAAAAACAAATCCCATCCGCCGCGAACGGTTCAAAACGTTCATAAAACGGATGGGATTTTTTATGCCCTTTTTTAATTTTTACAACGCCTCTTTAAAAATAGAACCGCCGATAAACTCCCTTAAAATAGAATTGGTCGGTATCGCCTCATCATCCATGCCGCGCACATGGCTTAAAAGTTCAAGCAGGCGCTGCGCGCGCGTGTAAACGGCTTCGTCCGGCTGAATCAGCTTCAGCAGCGGCTCGGCATATTTTTTAAGTACGGCAAACTCGTACACCAGCGAAGTATTAAACATAATATCGGCGCTGTCCTGAAACGGAAATACATACTGTTCTTCCCCGCGCCGCACATCGTCCCATAATTTCAGCGTCATCAACGCATCGTGCGAACGGAACTGCGAATCGCGCACAATGCGGCGCAAAAGGCGCATATCCGTTGTGTGGATGCGGTTGTAGGAATCGAGCTGCATTGGCGTTAAAGCGCTGATGTAAATTTTCATTTTATTATTGGCAGGCACGGCTTCGGAAATACGCTCGTTCAGCGCGTGGATGCCTTCAACAACCAAAACATCATTTTCGCCAAGCTGAATTTCACGCCCGCGATATTCCCTCATGCCGCTGCGGAAATTATACTTAGGCATTTTAACGCACTCCCCTGCCAACAGGCGGCGCAAGTGGTCATTAAAAAGTTCCAAATCAACGGCGTCAACGCTTTCAAAATCGAAAGTACCGTCAGGTTTTCTCGGCGTATCGTGCCTGTCTTTAAAATAATCGTCCATAGAAACAGGCACCGGGCGCAACCCGTTAACCACCATTTGTATGCTTAAACGCTGGGCAAACGTGGTTTTGCCGGAAGAAGAAGGCCCTGCAATAAGCACCAGCCGCACATCTTTATTGCTGGCAGCAATTTTATCGGCAATGCCGGCAATTTTCTTTTCGTGCAAAGCCTCTGCCACCTGAATAATGCCGTTGGCATAACCACAGCTTATAATACGGTTCAGCTTGGCAACAGTGTTGCAGTTAATTTTTGCCGACCAATCCTGCAATTCGTGGAACATGCCGTTTAACGCTTCACTCGGCTCAAACTTGTCAAGCCTGTCCATGCAGCATTTATCGGGGTAATTAATAATTATGCCGTTCTCGTAGTTTATCAGTTCAAACTGCTTTAAGTAACTGCAATCCGGCATCATGGCGCCAAAAAAATACTCCATATAATCGCGCAGCTTATACACAGTAAGCGTCTGCGCGCCGGGCGTGTTGCCCAAAAGCTGCAAACGGTCGTCCTCACGGCGTTCCACCAGAATTTTTTCGGCTTCCGCCCTGCTGATAGTGCTGTAAACAATAGGCTCCCGCGCCGCAATAAGTTTGCGCATAAACAAATCAATATCGCGCAAATCGTATTTGCTGAGCACAATGCCGTTGGTAATATCACAATACAAAGCGCTGCCTATCGAATTGCAAACCTCAAGCTGCACCTCGGGGCGCAGAGTTTTAATGGCATACAAAAACAAAAACAGCAGGCTGCGCACATAAACGCGGCGCCCTTCTTCCGTATCCCAGGTTATAAAATCAACAATGCCGTCGCTGTGCAAAGGCTTCTGCAAATCGGTGCCGGCGCCGTTAAAAATGCCTTCCACCACCGGCTGGCTGTAAAAACCGTTCAGTTCACGGCTAACTTCCAAAAGCGTAATTCCTTCCGGATATTCTTTTATAGTACCATTTGGCAAAGTAAGTTTCAGCATAGTTTTTCTCCTTTTATGCAGGCTATAATAATATTATACCGCATAAGCTGTTTTTTGCCAAAAAAGAAACCGCTACCTTTTGTTAACAATTACCGAAACCGAAGGTTGGCTCATATTAAACAAATTTGCCAAAAATAACTGTGAAACACCTTTTTCGTAATATAAGCGGCAAATTTCTTCGTTGCGTTCTTTGCGGTTAACAAACGGATGAATTTCAATAACTTCACCGCCGGTTTTATAACCGTAATCGCACAAAAGCACAATCATATATTCTCCGTCCGGCTTTTGTGCTTTAATTTCCCAGCAGCGCATACCGTTTTTGCCGCGCGGCATATAGTTAACGTATTCTGCCGTGCATTCCGGCGCAAGCTGTTTAAATTTTGCTTCATTAAAAGGTACTTTTATCATTATTTTCTCCGGTATTTATAAAATAATATCAGCTTATTTATAAAATAAAAGGGAAGCCAAAACTTCCCTTTTACTATTTTTTAGTTAAAATGTATAAGTTGCCTGTACATTAAAGCTGCCGCCCTGACGCTCGCCTGCATAGCCGCGCATATTCAGGTCAAAGCTCCACGGGCTGTCAGGCGCCGGCTGATAGTTTAAGCCTATTTCTGCCATAACGCTGCTGCCCTGCAAGCTTTGGGTAGGCGCTTTCATGCCTGCCGCACGCATCTCGGCGTCGCCGTTAAATTCATACTCATAAGCCAGGCCGTAATAAGTGCTGAATTTATTTTCCTTATTGCTGGTAACGCGTGCGCCAATACGCAGGCGGTCGCTGTTAATGCTGTCAAACTCAAATTCGTCATCTGCAACATTAAAGCTGTCACCTTCCGTATAAGTATGGAAGAATTTACCATAAACATCAAGGTCGCTGTCATCACCAAGGCTGAATATTTTGCCCACGCCGATATGTGCGCCGTAATAAGCGGTTTCGCTTTCATATCCGTATTTATTCTCGCCGTCACTCAAAGCATCGGTCATTTCACTTTTCAGCATACCTGCACGCAGGCTGCCTTCCGTATAAACGCCGTGGCTGTTTTCATAACGTGCAGCAATACCGCCGCCGTTATAAACAAGGCTTCCGTCACCACGGAAAAACTCATTGTTAAAATCGTTATAAGTGCGGTAGTTGCCGCTGCCGTTTTCGTAGAACACGCCCCAGCTAAAGTCACCGCCGTTGTGTTCGTTTTCTGCGCCAACGCCGACAATAGTGCTCCAGCCGTTAATTTTAATATCGCTGTTTACGTCATATTTGCTGCGGTTGCCATGCACAGCGGCAAAGGTTTTAACGCCGTATTTATCGTCACGGCTTAAAGTATCAAGGCTGTCGGCAATTAAATCCGTGCCCTGGTTAACAAATGCTGCGGCAACAGCGCGGTTTTCGGCGACTAAATCTGTTTGTGCATTTCTTTCAACACCTTTTACAACTGCACTTAAAGCTCCAACAGGCTGTGTTTTAGTTGTTCCAGTATTATCACTAGCAGTAAATTCAACATCATCTTCATAAAGCAGATTACCGCTTACTATTTTTGCAACACCGGAATAGTTTTTAAATTCCTGCCCATCAAACTTACTAATTACATTATTATTATTTTTTTTCGGCGTAAAAATTAACCATGCTTTATCGCCTGTTTTTAAATTGTTGTTACCTAATTTTCCTATTTCAATTGCATCAACATTGCCAAAGTCAGCGGTAAGTATTCCTCCATTCATTTTAGATTCATACATTACACTATCAACAACATCATCACGTACAATTTCAATCTCCGGAGATGTATTCCATTTTATATCATTGAAAACTATTTTATTAAAATTATTTATACCACCAACTGCCCCACTAAAATTATTTATCTCCAGTTTATTATTTTCGTGCATAAAATTTTCGTTAGTATTTTCACCATACCAACCGAAAATAGAAGCTTTCAACAAATTATTGCTGCCATTAATTTCAACTGTATTATTACTTGCTGAAGTTCCGGAAGCCCAACCGCCTGTAACAGTCCCCATTATAGCGCTATTATTGCTTATTATGACACTATTATCATTTGCTATACCTTTATCGTTTCTTCCTGCAAAAATATCACCATTAATTACACTATTATCAATAATTACCGTATTGTTGTTGGCACTCGTTAATCCCGAAAACTCTCCACCACTTACTTCTGATACATATCCGCTAACCATTCCCAATGAACTATCAGAAAGATTTATTGAACTATTTTTAATATTAATTTTATTATTATTAGCTGTAGCACTTCCGCTAAAATTATTTTCTGTACTAGAATTTACGAATCCACTAATTATTCCAGGGAATTCAGTATCTCCTGTTGCAAAAAAGCTATTACTTATATTTACAGTATTATTACTGCTATCCCAATTAACATCCGTATCAATATCCAAATAAGCTGATGAAATTACACCACCACTAATATTATCAATATCAGCTTTATCGTCAGCGCTCCCATAATCATTTATTTCAGTAAGATTATTATTTGCTTCAAGATAACTTAAAGTTTCAGTAGATATCAAACTAACAACACCAGTAGAAATACTATTTACGCTGCCGCCAGTAACATATACTTTATTTCCATTAGCTGTTATCTTTCCTTTCGTATCTCCACCCAAAACACCGCCATCAGTTGTCGCCATAGCACCATAAATAACATCTACACTGCTGTTACTTATACTAACTGTATTATTATCAACATTGGAAAACCCATAACCACCTTCAATAGAATTAACCTTACTTCCTGTTACAACAAGATTATTATTGCTTGCATTTTCTTTGTAACCACTAATTGCAGCACCCAAATTACTAATTTCGATTTTTTCAACATTAGTAAATACCACATCAGTCTTTACATTATTTAGGGTTAGTTTTTCATTGTTCGTTAATTTATATATTCCAGTTCCATATCCCCCCATAATAATTCCTTCAAAATCTTTATCATAATTAATTCTATCTTCTGTAATTTCTCCTGTTAACTCATAAGCATATAAGCTATTGCTCCACAACATAGAACTAAGTAACACACTTAAAATAATCTTCTTTTTATCCACCTTTTTCATCATTCGCCATTCCTTTCCTGCATCACTTTTGATAATACAAATCGAATTATCTCGGTGTTGATATTTTACCATACCTTTACCCCCCCGCAAGACTTTTCAGTTTGCATATGTCTAACTTTTACTGGTCTTGTTGTAACAGGGTTTGCTTTCGTAGATTAGCGTTTTTTTACAGGGTGCTGAATCGTTTTACTGTAAACGCAAACCCTTTAATATAACATAAAAATTTTTGCAAAAACAGTCTTGTTTTTTAGCCTGCGTTTTTGTTATTATAGTTTTCGCCGCTTTTTTGGGTGCGCACCGCAAAACGGCAAAATAATTTTTAAGTTAAGGAGGCTTCACATTTTTTGATGAAACCTGATTTTACTATTAACAAAAATTTTAAAATTGATGTGGAAGAAACCAGCAATGCACAGCACACCCAAAAATTAGTTACTGCCGCCCAAAATGGCGATAAAGCGGCAATGGAAAAACTTTGTATAGCTTTTGAGCCTTTGTTCCGCAAGGAAATGCGCCGTGAGATTTTTTATAACGGGCTTGGTTTTGAAGAAGGGCTTAGTTTGTCACGCTTGAAATTTATAGAACTGGTGCTTACATATAACGGAGCGGATTATGAACATTTTGCCGGTTATGTACGGTGCAGAATACATTTTGCGCTGTATGACGCCGTTAAAAAAGTTTGGGCAGAAGAAAATAAAAAAAGCCCCCTGCCCCAAACGGATGAAGCAGAAGGCACGGAATTTACCGATAATGTTATAGAACGCAGGGAACTGAGTATTTTATTAAACCTTGCGCTGGCAAAGCTTACGCATAAACAACGCCAAACCATTACGGCACTGTATTTTGAGGGGCTTAACGGCAAGGAAACAGCGCGGATGCTGAATTGTGCGCCCTGTACGGTAACAAAGCAGCATAAACTGGCACTTAAAAATTTAAAAGCAAAATTGGCTTAATATAAATAAATGAGGCACTGTACTTTTTATGGTACAGTGCCTTTTGGTTTGCTTATTTAATTTTAAGCGTTTTGCATCATTCTTTAATCATGATGTCGATAATAACTTCGTTGGTTTTTTCCATGCCTTTTTTAGCAAGGGTGCCAACGTTGGCAAGGGTTTCTTCAACATCTTTGCCTACAATGCCGTCGCCGGGCTGGTAGTTATTGCCGGTTTTGCACATGTTGTAGCCGATAATGCCTGCTTCAACAGAGTTGGCAATTTTGCCTGCGCAGGATGCTTTTGCACCGTCGCAAATCATGCCGCTGGTTACGCCTACGGCGTTGGTAATGGTGTGGCCGATTTCTTCAAGCGTTGCGCCATGCAGGTAAGCAATGCCTGCACCTGCGCCTGCGCCTGCGCTTACAGCGCCGCAGAATGCGGAAAGTACGCCGATAGGAGTTTTTTCGTGGATGGTTACGAGGTTTGCAAGTGCAAGAGCACGGTAAAGTTTTTCTTCGGATACTTTAAGTTCCTGTGCGTAAACAATAACAGGAATGGAAGTGGTCATGCCCTGGTTGCCGCTGCCGGAGCAGATTACAACCGGCATTTCGCAGCCGTTCATGCGGGCGTCGCTGCCTGCTGCTGCCATAGCGCGTGCGCGGGTGCGTACGTCCGGGTTTTCACCGGCCATTTTTAAAAGCACGCTGCCGATATTGGCGCCGTAGTTGTTGCGCAGGCCTTCTTCTGCAATGGCCATGTTGCATTTAATCTGCGGGTCAAGAACGTGTTTCAAATCTTCAACGTCTACGGTGTTGGCAAAATCATAAATGTCGGCCAGGTTAAGCAGGGTTCTGTCGGTAAGGCCTTCGTTGGTTTCGCCGTTAACGGGAATGTATTTAAGTTTTTCGCCGTCTTTTTCAATCAGTACAACGTTGGTATGGTCGTTGGCAATGCGCACTTTAACATAGTGTTCGCCCTGATACAGGGTAATGATAATGTCAAAGGTGCAGCCAAGTTCGATATGTTTGGTGGTAATTTCGGTATGCTGCAAAAACTCCTGCATTTTGGCAATCTGTTCGGGGGTAACGTCGGCTAAAACTTCCAGTTCTTTATCCGGGTTACCGGCAATAATGCCTACTGCCGCAGCAACAGGAATGCCTTTCATATGGTTGGTGTTGGGGACGATTACCGATTTTACGTTTTTAATGATACTGCCGCTTGCTTCAACCAATACTTTGTCGGGCAGGCCGTCCATATATTTTGCCGCAACTGCCGCTGCATAGGCTAAAGAAATCGGCTCGGTACAGCCCATAGCAGGTTTAAGTTCTTCCTCCAGAATCTGAATATAAGCTTTGTACTTCATGTCTGTTTTGTTCACAATCCATCTCTCCCTTTCTTATATTTCAAGATTCCCCTCGCAAACTTCAATGCATTGTTTATTATTTGTGTACTGCGTCCTGCGCTGCTTTGATTTTAGCTGCCATACCGCCGATTTTTTTAAGCGGTACCGCGCACAGTGCAATACGGATGCCTGCTTTAAGAGGCACTGCAAAGATGTTGTCATCGTGCAGTTTGTTGCATACTGCTTCCGGGTCGGTATCCGGAATGGAAAGGAAGAAGCCAGCAATATACGGAAGGCATTTCAATCCGCACTCGTTTGCTTCTTTCATAAACAAATCGGCACGGGCTTTAATCATCTGGTAATAGTCGTTGCGTTCTTTTTGTACGGCTGCCAGCAGTTCCGGGTCTTTGTAAACGGTTGCCAGTGTTTTCATGGCAGGGCGGTTAATGTTAGACCAGGTTGCGCGGCTGGTGTACTGGTTAATGCCTTTAAATTCGTCAATAACTTCTTTGGAAGAAGAAACGCCTATCATTGCGCCTGTGCGCTGGCCGTACATAGTAAAGCCTTTGGACATGCTGTATGCAACGATTGTTAAAATGTTGGCAGGCAGGTTGGAAATCTTTTTAAAGAATTTGCGTACTGCCTGGCGTTCGCCCGCATAGTCGATGTAGGCAATATCCAAAAGCAATGTTACGGTTTTGCCGGTGCCTTCGGTAGCATTTTTAAGAATGTCAATTACGCCCTGCATATCTTCTTCGCTGAGGCTGTAGCCGGTGGGGTTATGTGCCGGAGTGTTGATGATTAACAGCAGGCTTTTTTGTTTGCTTAAAATTTCTTCTACCTTTGCTTTTAAGGCAGGCAGGTTATATTTGTTGTTTTCGTCCAGCATGGTATAGGTGTCGAGCTTGCGGCCCATATCGTTGCAGAGCACGCTGTACGGGTCCCAGTACCAGTCACTGGTAAGTGCGGTTTCGCCTTCATCCATGTAGTTCCAGATTGCATGGTGAATTACGCCGGTGCCGCCGGAGGTGGCAACTGCTGCCATGTAGCCTTCCGGACGGGAATCGCCGAAAGCTGCGTTCAAAACTTCTTCCAGATAATCCGGCAGGCCGGAAATTGGTGCGTAAGCAATGAGTTCATCGGTAGAAAGGCTGCGGAAAACTTTATCTACCGTGGGCAGGCATACAAGTTTTTCGTCCTCGTCCAAAATAGCGCCGATTGTGGCGTTGGTTACGTTTTCTGCGCCTATTTTTTGGGCTGCGGCAACGCATGCTGCGTTAGCGGCAAAAATAGTGTCTTCGGCGGATTTACCTTTTGCGTGGTTAGCTGCAATACTTGTCAGCATATTAATTACCTCCAGTTTTTATATCAATCAGTTTTCTGCTTCCTGCGGGAAGAAGCGGCTGTGGATTGCATTAACAGCCTCGGCCACTTTCTGTTCGGGCACAAGGCAGGAAATACTGATTTCTGATGTACTGATTACGCCGATATTAATGCCGGCTTCTGCCAGCGCACCGAACATACCGGCGGCAATGCCCGGGCTGCCAAGCATGCCCGCGCCTACAATGGATACTTTGGCTACATTAACTTCAAGGTCTACTTTATCAAAAGGCATGGCGGCTTTAAGGTTTTCCAAAACGCCGAGAGCCTCTGCCATATCGGTTTTGGCAACTGTAAACAAAATGTCGTTTTTATCTTTTTGTACGCTTGCGCTCTGCACAATCATGTCAACGTCGATATTGGCGTCTGCCAGCGCCGCAAAAATTCTGTAAGCTACGCCCGGTTCATCCGGCACACCACGTGCTGCCAGTTTTGCAACATTGGTATCGTGCGCTACGCCGCGGATAACAAATTTTTTCTCCTGCACTGTATATTCCCCCCTGATAATAGTTCCCGGAACTTCATGAAATGTAGAACGCACATGGATTGCCACGCCGTTGTGTTCGCCGTATTCTACCGCGCGCGGCTGCATTACGCCTGCGCCGAGACGGGCAAGTTCCAGCATTTCGGCAAAGGTAATTTCGTCAAGCTTACGGGCGTTAGGCACAATGCGCGGGTCGGCAGTGTAAACGCCGTCCACGTCGGTATAAATATCGCAGATGCCTGCATTAAGCCCGGCTGCAATGGCAACGGCAGTTGTATCGCTGCCGCCGCGGCCCAGAGTTGTTATATCGCCGCTGCCGGTAATGCCCTGAAAACCTGCAACTATTACAACATTGCCTTCGTCAAGCGCTTTTTGTACGCGCTCGGCTTCTACATTAATAATGCTTGCTTTAGAATATTTGTCGTTGGTTTTTATTCCGGCCTGCGCGCCCGTAAAAGAAACCGCAGGCTGGCCTTTTGCCCAAAATGCCCCTGCCATTAAGGCAATGGTAACCTGTTCACCGGTTGCCAGAAGCATATCGAGTTCGCGTTTGGGCATTTCCGGGTTAACACGCCCGGCCAAAGCCAGAAGGTCATCAGTGCTGTCGCCCATTGCCGATACAACTATTACAATTTTATCGCCGGGCTTTTTTTCTTTCAGCACCCTGTTTACAATACCATGAATTTTTTCCGGCGTCGCCACAGAGCTTCCGCCAAATTTTTTTACCAATATAGCCATCAGGTTCCCCCCATGAAAAAATACTGCTATATAAATATTGTACCATAATTGACATATTCTGTATACACTGTTAATTATGAAAGCACAGTTTTTTAAATGTTAATTAAACAGATATTAAAAATTAATAATGGTTGCGCCGCTGCCGCCTTCGTTAAGCGGTGCTTCCGCAAGCGATTTTACCGAAGCGTGGGTTGAAAGGTAGGCCGTAAGCCCTGCCTTTAAAGCGCCGGTGCCTTTGCCGTGAATAATGCGCAGGCTGGTAAGCCCTGCCAAAAGCGCGTCATCCATAGCCTTATCAACTGCCGGAATGGCTTCGTCCATAGTCATGCCGCGCACGTCAACCTCGGTGCGCGCGCCAATACTTTTAGATACAAAGAACTGGTGCGCAAAACCCTTGCGCTTTTTGCCGAAGTTTTCACCGGCGGCGTTGCTTTTGGCTTTACCGCGCATGGCAATGCAGTCTTTGGCTTTAACGGTGGTTTTTAAAATGCCTATCTGTACGGTAACTTCGCTGCCGTTAACGGCAATTATGGTTCCGTCCTTGCCGAGCGATTTTAAAAATACCGTCTGCCCTGCTTTTGCGGTTTGCGGCGTTAAAGGCTCGCCTTCCGGCACAGGCGTTTCAGCAGCAAAACTTTTTTGTAATTTTTTGCGTGCCGCTTCTGCCGCTGCCTGCAACTGTTTGGCGTCAAAATCGGTTTTCATTTTGCGCAGTTCTTTTAAAACTGCTTCCGTTTCGCGGCGGCTGCTGCGGTAAAGTTCGTCTGCCTGTTCGCGCGCTTTGCGCAGAATTTCGTTTTTGCGGTGTTCAAGCTCCTGCTTCTGGTGCTGAAGTTCCTGCTTAATGCGTTCGCTTTCGGCTTTTAAGCTGCGTATTTCGCGGTTTTGCGTTTCGTATTCGCGCCTTTCGCCTTCCAGTTCTTTCAGCACGTCTTCCATGTGTACGTGTTCCTGCGTTAAAAAGCTGCCCGCGTTTTCAATAATATCGTCATCTAAACCAAGCCTGCGGCTGATGTTAAACGCATTGCTGCTGCCCGGCACGCCCATTAACAGGCGGTAGGTAGGACGCAGCGAAACAGGGTCGAATTCCACGCTGGCGTTTTCCATGCCCTGGCGCCCGTAAGCAAAGGTTTTAAGTTCGCTGTAATGCGTGGTTACTATTGTAAGCACGCCGCGTTTGTGCAGGTGTTCCAGTATCGACATAGCAAGCGCCGCGCCTTCGTTAGGGTCGGTGCCTGCGCACAGTTCGTCTATCAGCACCAGTTCGCCTGTTTTTACCTGTTTTAAAATTTCCACCATATTCGTCATATGACCGGAAAAAGTACTTAAACTTTGTTCAATGCTCTGCTCGTCGCCAATATCGGCATAAACCGCGCCGATAACCGGCATTTTGGCGCTTGCCGCCGGTACAAACAAGCCTGCCTGCACCATCAGCATAAAAAGGCCCACTGTTTTTAAGGCAACAGTTTTGCCACCGGTGTTAGGGCCGGTAATTAAAAGCGTGTTAAACCTGCCGCCGATTTCAATATCCAGCGGCACAACCTTTTGCGGGTCTAACAGCGGGTGCCTGCCTTTGGCAATTTCTATGCCGCCGCCAATGTTTACAACCGGGCGCACGGCTTTTTGCTGCTGGGCAAGGTAAGCGCGCGCGGCTATAAAATCAAGTTCCGTAAGCTGTTCCATAGCCTGGGTAATGCGTGCCGCATCCGCACCGACCATGCCGGAAATGGAACGCAGGATACGCTCTATTTCTTCCTGCTCCTGCGCAAGATAACGCTTAATATCGTTATTCAGGTTAACAACCGCCATAGGTTCGATAAACAGTGTTGCACCGCTGCCCGACTGGTCGTGCACTACGCCGGGGAAATTATAGCGGTATTCCTGCTTAATGGGTATTACATAGCGGTCGCCGCGCATGGTAACAAGCGCGTCCTGAAAATACTTCTGGTTATTGGGGTCATGCAGGATGCTGTCGAGTTTTTCGCGCACGCGGTTTTTGGCAACCTGCACGCCGGTACGCAGCCCTGCAAGTTTGGTGCTGGCGCTGTCTAAAATTTCGCCTTTTTCGCTTACCGTGCTTGCAATAATGCGTTCAAGCTTGGGAAAGGCTTCCAAACCGGCAGCATATTCTGCCAGCTGCGGTGCAATTTCCGCTTCGTCTGCCAAAAACTGCTTAACCATGCGCAGGGCTTCGCAGGTTGTGCCTACCTGCATTAATTCTTCCGGCTCTAAAACGCTGCCTATGCGCGCGCGTTTAACCTGCGGCAGAATGTTGTACGCCCCGCCAAACGGAAAACGCTTGCCGTCATCCAAAAGGCGCAGTGCTTCTGCAGTTTCTTCCTGCAAACGCTTTACGGAGGCAAAATCACTTTCAATGCGCATGTTCATAACGCGTTCGCGCCCAAGCGAAGTTGCCGTTTTGCCTGCCAGCATTTCTTTAACTTTATCGAATTCTAATGTTTGTATTGCAAACTTAGCCATAATTCTCCTTATAAAACGCCGCGGAAGTAATGCCCGCGCGTTGTATGGGGCAGGTTTTCCTCCTGCCTGATTTCACCGTTCATTACGCCTTTATATAACGCTGCCATTTTGGCGGTTTCTTCTTCGCTGTAATAGCGTGCGTCTATCAAAAGGCGCTCTACACCGGCTTCCTGCACGGCTTTAAGGTTAGCCAGCAGGGAAAGGTCATGCGCGTTTAAAACGTGCATGCGGCAGTTCTGGTCGGTTACAAGCGGAAAACTTGCGTCTTTGCGGTCATTTAAAAATAACTGTTCGCGGCAGTTAAAGCTGCATTTGCCTTTGTCCAGCCCGCCAAGGAAGCTGCCTCCGGCGCAGTATTCCGAAACCATCATTTCTATGCGCCCCTGTACAAGGCATTCCAGCGGCATCGGGCTTACAGCGCACAAATGCTCAATTTGTTTTAAAGTAAGCTCCGCACTTAAAACCGCGCCTCTGGCACCGGCTTCGTGCCAAAATTCAAGGCAGCTGCTGTTGTAAATGTTAAGCGCCATATCTGCCCACAGCGGCAGGGTGCAGTTTTCTTTGGCTATTTGCCACAGGCTGTTGTTGGCAATGTAAACAGCATCAGGGTTAAGCTGCTGCCATTTGGCAAACTGCTTTGCATAAAATGCTTCCTGCCCCTGGCTGATTATACGCGGCGTGCCCGGAGCCCATTTTTTACCGTATTGCGCGGCAAGTTCCGCAACTTTGGCGTAATCGGCATCCGTAACAATTTTAGTGCTGAACAAATCGCCGCCAAAGATAACATAATCGGCACCGGCGGATAAAGCTGCCTGAGCTTTGCCTACCGTATCAGTGCGCACGGTTAAAACTGCGTGCTTTTTGGGAATGTTCTTTTCCGGTTTTACAAGCTGCACGTCAACTTTATGCTTTTCCGTGCGTTTTGGTGCAAAGGCTTCCAGCCTTGCTGCGTCCAGCGCTTCTGCCGCCATGCGGCGCGCTTCGTTAATTTCGCTCATGGGCACCATAACGCCGTCGTCAAGGTCAACGGTTAAATTATTCAGTACATATTCGGTTGTGCCCAAACGGTCTACCTGCTTGCGCACTGCGGCTTCATCAAGCGCGTGCTTGCGGGCAGTTTCCGTAATAAAATTGGTTTCGCCAAAGCCGGTGCTGCCTTCATCATCCGTTAAAAGCACGGTTAAAGGCTGCCCCAATTTAGCGGTTACAACCGCATCTACCGGTATGCGGCGTTTGGCTTTTTCACCGTAAAACTTACCGGCGTAAGCCATAAGCTCGGCATCAAAAGTGCGGAACACGCGGTCATTCATGCGTACGCCGTTTGGTATGTCTATAACTACCTGCGTACCGGGCAGGGCGTTTGTTACCTCCTGCCCGTTCTGCGTCATTTTGTTAACGGTTGTACCAACGCGCCCGCCAACTTTTACCCAAAATTCAAGCCCGTCACCCAGCGAAAGTTTCTTTTCCAGCTTGATGGCGGCTTTGTTTTCACCCTTAAACAGCTTTACCACACGGCCTACCATAACACCGCGGTTATTGGGCCTGCGGTCGCTCATCATGGTTCTGCCCGGGCGGCTTACCATATACGCGGTAGTAAAATCGCGGTTAAAAATCTGCTCGATATTTTCAAAATCCTGCTGCGGCACGTTGTAATTGCCCGCAAGGTAACTGTCGATAGCACGGCGGTAAGCATCTACCACCACTGCCACATATTCCGGGCGTTTCATGCGTCCTTCTATTTTATAACTGGTAACTCCGGCATCAATCAGCTGCGGCAAAATTTCCAGCGTGTTCAAATCCTTCGGGCTTAAAAGATATTGCCCGGCGTCAGTTCCTGCCAGCATATCCTTGCCGTTTTTATCGGTAAGCTTATACGGCAGGCGGCAGGGCTGCGCACAGCGCCCGCGGTTGCCACTGCGTCCGCCGATAAGGCTGCTCATCAGGCACTGGCCGCTGTAGCATACGCATAACGCGCCGTGAATAAATACCTCTATTTCGGTATCGGTACTATTGCAAATGGTTTTAATGTCTTTAATGCTCAGTTCACGCGCCAGCACGGCACGTTCCATGCCGTTTTCCGCACACAGGCGTACACCTGCAAGGCTTGTTACCGTCATCTGCGTGCTGGCATGCAGCGGCAGCTGCGGCACAAGTTTGCGCGCCAGGTTAATAACGCCCATGTCCTGCACGATAATGCCGTCAACACCCACATTGTTTAAAAACAGCAGGTAATCGGCAAGTTCCGGCATTTCGGCATCGTCAACCAAAGTATTTACCGTTATATACAGCCTTACCCGGTGCATGTGCGCAAAATACACAGCCCGGGTCAGTTCTTCTCTGTCAAAATTGCTGGCATACTGGCGTGCGCCAAAGGCTTTGCCGCCCATGTAAACGGCATCGGCCCCGGCGTTTACCGCCGCTTCCAGTGCCTCCCAGCTTCCGGCAGGCGCCAGCAGTTCGATTGTTTTATTATGTTTCATCACATTCACCATTATTCTTTAGCTGCCGCCAAAAGTTTTTCGTATTCTTTGCGCAGTTTATAAAGTTCACCGGCAAAATCAAGCGCTGCCCAAACGGCTACGCGCCCGGTTTTTACAACGTGAGTTTTTTCCGCAAACTGCTGCATTTTTTTATCCACCATTTCCGCAATGGCTTCGGTTTCTTTTTTGGGCAGCTCCGTTGTTAAGTTATACTGTTCGTTAAAAATGGTTACAGTAATGGTTTTTTTCTCCATTTAAACCTCCGTTACTGTGCGGCAATATCAAAGCTGAATTGCTGTACGCCCATCATTTCCCAACCGCGTTTGTATTCCATTGTTACTTTATAGTTTCCGGGGTTCTGCACGGCCAGGAAAATTATTTCGCTGCCCATTACGCCGGTCTGCCCGTCCATGTTCATCGGCATCATATAAGAACGGCCGATTTCAAAAACGGAAGCAGCGTCGGAAGGATGCACCTGCCAGCTGTAACCGGTGCTGCGGTTGGCGTCGAGCTTAATTGCCAGAATAGCGCCCGGTTTTACAGGCACCAGCCTGTCCTCAACGGCACGGGTCATAAACGAAACGGGTAAAATTCTTACGGCTTCGGCTGCGCGGATTGCAGGCAGCAAATTTTTATACGGCATAACGCGCGTATAGGCTGCGCCTTCCGCATCGCGGAAATGCACGCCGTCCTCATATAAAAGCGCGTCATTATAAGGGCCGGTAATGTTGGTAAAGGTTTCGCCGCCGCGGAAAATTTCCGTCAGCGCCATTTCCCTGCCGGTGGTTAAATCGATATTAACGCCTTTGTAAACGGTGTTTGCTCCGTTTTCCGCTTTCAGCAAAATGCCAACAACCGTAGGCCTGTTTAAAGTTACGGTGTAGGAAAGACGGCAGCTGCCAAGCTGTTTTGCCAGATTGCCGGCAGCATTGTTAAGCACGCGGTTGGCGCTTTTTTGCAGGCTGATATTATCAATTCCGTCAGTTTCAGGTATTACGCCCGATACGCTGCCGGTTACCACGCGGCTGTAAACGGTTGCAGTCTGCTGGGCAAAACATACGGATGCCATCATCATTAAGGCTAAAAACAGTCCGGTAATCTTCATCTTTCCACACCCTCCATATTACATATTTTTAATAAATTCTACGGCTTTTTCCATGCGCTCCAAAGTTTTTTCGCGGCCCAAAAGCACCATTACGTCAAACAGGCCGGGGCTTACGGTGCGCCCGGTAAGCGCAAGGCGCGTGGGGTGAATTGCCTTGCCAAGGGAAAGGCCGTGTTCTTCCGCAATTTTATTGTACAGTGCTTCGGTAGTTTCAAGGTTAAATTCCGGCAGCGCTTTAATGCCTTCAATGCAGGCTTCCAAAAGTTCTGCGGCTTCCGGTTTAAAATGTTTGGCTACGCCTTTTTCGTCGTAGCTTTCAACATCTTTAAAGAAATATTCGGCAGCGTCAACAACTTCCTGCAAGGTTTTTACGCGCACACGCACAACATCAACCAGTTTTGCAAAATATTCTTTGTTGTTGTCAAGCCATTCCTGCGTTACAAGGCCTGATTTTACAAAAAACGGTTCTGCTTCGGGCAGAATTTCTTCCAGCGGCAGGCTGGAAAGATACTGGCCGTTCATCCAGGTTAATTTTTTAACATCGTAAACAGCGGCTTTTTTGCTCATTTGTTCCAGCTCAAACAGTTTAACGGTTTCTTCAAGGCTGAAAATTTCGCGTTCATCGCCGGGGCCCCAGCCAAGCAGGGTAAGATAGTTAACAATGGCTTTGTTTAAATAGCCCTGGCTGCGGAATTCTTCAACGCTGGTTGCGCCGTGGCGTTTGCTGAGTTTGCTGCGGTCCGGTGCAAGTATCATCGGCATGTGGCCGAATTCAGGAGGCTCAAAGCCGCAGGCTTCGTACATCAGAATCTGCTTCGGCGTGTTGGAAAGGTGTTCTTCCGCACGCAGAACGTGGCTGATGCGCATCATATGGTCATCAACAACAACGGCAAAGTTGTAGGTAGGCATACCGTTGCTTTTTACAATTACAAAATCGTCAAACTGGGTTAAATCAAAAGTAACATCGCCGTGAATAAGGTCATGCACGGTTAAAGTGCCTTCTGTAGGAATTTTAAGGCGAACGGAATAAGGTTCACCGGCTGCAACGCGGCGTTTGGCTTCTTCCACGGGAATATCGCGGCAGGTGCGCGCATAGCGGAACGGCTGTTTTAAAGCGCGCTGTTTTTCGCGCTGTGCTTCAAGGTCTGCCGGGGTGCAGAAGCAATAGTATGCCTTGCCTTCGTCCAAAAGGCGCTGGGCAACCTCCTTATACAGCGGCAGGCGCTCGCTCTGGAAGTACGGGCCAACCTCGCCGCCAACCTCAGGGCCTTCATCCCAGTTTAAGCCGAGCCATTTAAGGCTGGTTAAAATCTGGCTTACGCTGTCCTCCTTCAAGCGTTCGGTATCGGTATCTTCAATGCGCAGTACCAGCTTACCGCCGTTTTTGCGGGCAAACAGCCAGTTAAAAAGGGCCGTTCTTGCTCCGCCGATATGTAAATAGCCAGTAGGGCTGGGTGCAAAACGCACGCGAATTTCGTTCATTTCATCGTCTCCTCAATCAAAAATAAAACTCTATAACATTATAATTATACAACTTATCGCTGTATAAAGCAATTTATACAGCTTACAAAGGTTAAAACAAACAATTAAAGCCGGTACGGAATCCGGCTTTAATTTACGCAGATTACTTAACAACAACCGGCACAAACAGGGCTTCAATGCCGGTAATATCATACGGGCTGAAACGCACAAACAGTTTGGAAGGCTTACCGTTAATTACAAAGCACGAATAGGTAAATTTGCCTTCCCACCTGCCGGCGTCCGTTTCCATGCTTACAAGGTCAGAATCTATAAACTCCTGGTAAATATCGGCGCAGTCGTCGGCTTCTTCCGCCTCATAGCTGAAGGTTCCGTCCGGCTCGATAATGGAAATATTGCACCCTTCGCGCCCAAAAATAGGCTTTTTAAGGAATTTGCGCCCGGCAAAATCCTTAGCGTCCATTGAAGTTTCCGCAATATTCGTACGCACAATCTGCTTGGCGGCATCGTCAAAATAACCGGTGCTTCCGGCAAGATAATGCGCTATCGCCATCATGGCCTTGTTCTGCATTAAAATAGCCTTAACCGGGTTCACCAGAATAACTTTGTGCATATTCGCAAAATCCATCAGCTTTAAGCCGACAGGGTAACCGTCGTCCGATTCGTCATCCATTAAAAGTTCCAGCGGGTGCAGGCGGTACAAAACATCAATTTTATATTCGCCGCTGCCGTCGTTATGGTAAACGCCGTCGTCCTTTACAACCAAATCAATCAGCCTTGCCGCACGCACATTAACAAATTCGTACTCGTCAAAATGCGCTTTAATGTAATCTTCCAGAGCATTTTTCAGATACATCATATTGGCCCAGTCTTCGGCGTATGCATCATTTGCAGCCAGCGTAATATTTACGCCGCTGAAATTAATTTTGCCCTTCAGCGTTGTTTTTAAAAGCTCCGTAAAAGGCTCGATAAGTTCAGCATCAAACCCATCATCTTCGCTGCCGGCAAAATATTTCTGCGCCACGGCATTGCCGTAAAACGCTTCCGGCATGGCGCAGGGCGTATCGGCGTTAATTTCCACAACCTTATAAATGCCGTTTTTGTCTTTTACAAAATCAAGGCGCGCTATATTTGTTACATATTTGCTGTCATCGTCCAAAATAAACGGCGTCAGCTTCGGCGTCATGTTAATAATGTCTATCGGCATTACATTGCCTTTGCTGCGCACATCTTCGGCAAGCTTTGCCATTACGGCGCACACCTCGCGCGCAATGTACTGTATTTTTTCTTTTTCGCTTTTGCTGATATAAAGCGGGCTTAAAACCGGATACCTTGTTTCGTAATCCGGCGCATCAATGTAAGGAATTATTTTTTCGTCCAAAAGGTCAATCCAAGATGATTTTTTTAGCATCGCCTGCCTCCTTACGATACCGCACTGCTGCGTGCCGCGCCGCTGCTGATGCCTGTTTTGCCGGTTGAAGGGCTTGTTACCTTACTGGTTGTAGTGCCGCTTTTGGTTCCCTCTGCCCCGCTCACTTTGGAATTGCCTGCGGTATTGGCATCGGTACCGGCAGTATTGCCGGGTACAGGCGTGCCCTGCCTTACATTGGTGGTAGTGCCGCCAAACATCGGCCAGTGCCAGAACATCCACCACGGATAAACCATAGAAGTGTTGGCAGAACCGTTTTCTTCCTGTTCTTCGTTTTCATTGCTGCCGCACCCCGCGGTGGAAGCAAGCATTGAAAGCACTATTGCGCCGGCTATAATTTTATTGCGTTTTTCTTTAGTAAGCATTTCTTATCACCTATTTACGTTTCTGCCTTCTGTTGCTGCCGGTTTTCGGTGCTTTGCGCTTATCGGCAACTGCGCTCCTGCCTCTTTTCGGCGCGGCCGGCTTTTTCTTTTTCGGCGCAGCGGTCTGCTTGCGGCGGGCTATAACTTTGCCTTCCAAATTCTGTTTTTCCATGCGCACATTCAGTTTGCTTTCTATATTGCGCAGCCATTTAACTTCGTCCGCCGTGTACAAAGTTATGGCAACGCCCTCGTTGCCTGCCCTGCCGGTACGGCCAATACGGTGCACATACCAGTCAACATCATGCGGAATGTCATAGTTAATTACATGCGTTACGCCCTCAATATCAAGCCCGCGGGCTGCAATATCGCTGGCAACAAGTATTTGCAGCTTCGCATCGCGGAATTTTTTCATAACAGTTTTGCGTTTGGCCTGCGAAAGTTCACCGGTTAAAACATCAACGTTGTAACCCATACCGCCGAGCACATCGCCCAAAGCGTTGGCGCGTTCCTTGCTCATGCAGAAAATTATCATAAGATACGGGTTTAAACGGTCTATTAACGAAGCCACCGCACGGTCGCGGTATTCGTCCGTTGTTTTAATGCAGATTTGCTTAATTGTGTCAACGGTCGCTTCATTGGGGTTAATATCAATAAGCACCGGGTTGGTGGTAATGCGGCGGCCAAGCTTCTGCACTTCTTCCGACAATGTTGCGCTGCAAAGCATTACCTGGCGGCCGGAAGCCGTCATGCCCAAAAGCTCTGCCGCATCGTCAACAAAGCCCTGTTTAAGCATTTCGTCAACTTCGTCCAGCACAAAATAGCCAACACCGCCAAGGCTTACATTGCCCTTGCGGATATGGTCCAAAAGCCTGCCCGGCGTGCCGATAAGCACATGGCAGGTATTTTCGAGTTTATGTTTTTGCAGTTCAAAATCGCGCCCACCGGTAACGGCAAGCACTTTAACCGCACTTTCTTTGCCTGTTAAACGTTTGAACTCTGCGGCAATCTGCTGGGCAAGTTCGCGCGTCGGCGTTACAATCAGCGCCTGCGCATAATTTTTGGTAACGTCAATACGCTGTGCAAGCGGCACCAGAAAGGCAAGCGTTTTGCCTGTGCCCGTCTGCGCACGGGCAATAACGTCACGCCCTGCGTAAAGGGCAGGTATTGCCTGCGCCTGTACCGGCATCGGTTTGGTAATGCCCATATTTTTCAAGGCTTCTATAATTTGTTCCGGCACTTTCATATCTTTAAAACTTGGTAACATATAATCCCTCTTTTCTGTCAAAATTCTATTTAAAAAGCGTCCCAAAAGGGGCGCCCGTCTTCTACCTGCTTATTATATCATACTCCGGCAATATTTTTTGCGAAAAAATTTTAACATTATATTTGAATATCCGCAGCGAAAATGTTATTCTAATAGTAGAAAAACTTTAACTGATAATAGTGAGGTGGCAGTTATGCAGAATAAACGTACCTGGCTTTACCTGATATTAATGCTGATACTTTTTACACTGATTTGCGCCCAGCAGCAGCAAATTAATGACCTGCGCGACGATTTAAGCGCTTTGCAGGAACAAACTGTACAAATAGAAAAGCAGCTTAACGAGCACATTACCCCGCCGCTTCCGGCAGAAACCGCTGACGGCGCAGTGATTGTGGAAAGAAATATTAACAAATAAAATATTTACAAAAAACAGAGAGCAAAAATTTGCTCTCTGTTTTTTCTCTGTTATACATTTATAAATGATAAAAATCAGGCGAAAAATTTATACTGATGCGGCTCTGCAAAAAGCTGCGGCTCCTCCGATTCCGGTCAGGCTACGCAGCTGACCTCTCGTACACAAATATTTTAATTTTTGCCGCCGCAGTTTTTGCTATCACCTTACAAGCATAAACCATTCGCCCACGTAACAATATTTTTATCCCCATGTGCAATTTTTCAAAAGTTCAGCAATTTTGCTTGTTTCGGGTAATTCTTCAATTTTACTGCCTTCCGGCATAATTTTATTTATTTCATCTACGAGGTCAAACATTCTGCTGCCCATAGGTGCACGCGGCGTAATCTTTTTAAAATCAGTATCATAAAATTCATCAACAATAAAAAATCTCAGCCATTTTCTTTCTTCGTTATTTGCTATAAGAGCATTTTCAATACGGTTTTTTATATCATCCGTTAAAGTTCCTTGTATGCTTTTTTTAGCGAATTGTGCTTTATTATTTTTTAAAGCAGCATCAAAAATACTATTTATTTTGCCAATAGCACGCACTGATTTATCAGTATATAATCCTATATATGTATGCGGAGAATAACCTCTGCTACTTTCGTGACTGTATAAATTATTAGCTTTATTACTTTCAAAACTTGTACCGGAAAGAACTACGCGCATACGTTTCCAGTCATCTGGAATCAAATCACTATCATAACAATACCGTTCATAATCAGCAATTATATTCTGCATATCAATATCGCGGTCATCAACCACTTCTTTTACAGCTTCTATTAATTTTTTAAATGTTAGATTAATATGTATTACATTTTTATTTTTACACTCACTGTTAATTTTCTGCTTTAAATTGCTTTCCATTTCTCTTGGGTCAAGAGTCATTAAAAATTTATAATTATAACCTTCAAGGCTTGCTAAATGATGCAATAATTGTTTTTCAGCAAAGTTATTATGCAATTTTGTTTCAACGGCAATTTTAAAACTTTCCTGCATAATTGCAGCATCAGGTACACTACTCTTATTTTTTTCTTGCAAAACTACTTTTAATTCAACATCAATGTCAATATCTTCTACAAGGTTATTTAAAAAAGAAAAGAAAGATTTAGGCGAATTTAAATACAAGCGCGATAACAACAGCATTGCATTTGCAGTATCAACATTTTCTTTTGAATGATAACGCTGAAAATAATGTGTTTCCATTATTCTCCACCCCTTAATTGTATTTATATAATAATTCTATGATTTTCATTAAATCTTGTCAAACAATTAAAATTTGCTTTATAAAAAAATCAAGTATATAATAGTTTAAATTCAACTATCAGTTAAGGAGGCTGACATTATGATAAAAGAAATAATATGTGTAGACATAGGTAAAACCATTTATGTGGTCAGCACTGATAAAGACGAATATTATTATATTAGTACCAAGCAAAGAAAAATTGTTAAAGGCTGCCTTGCTGAACTTACAAAAGTTGGTTACTGGTTAGAAAACGAAGATCATTCTGATTATTTGCTTAAATTGTTAGAAGATATTTTAAAATATCCTGATATTGTTATTGATAACCGCAAAGCCGGTACTTTACAGGGTTACGTTATAAGAAATCAATATGACCTTTCACCGGAAGAAGCAAAAGAACTTGCCAGCAAGTTAAACGAAGATTTTAAATAACCCTGCTATAAACAAATCCCCGATACTCAAAGTACCGGGGATTTTTGTTTTTTAGTGTAAATTTAAGTTTAGTTTGCCGCTGCGGGTTTGTTGTTTTTGCGCTCGCGCATTTTAATCCACATCGGGCCTGCAAGGCAAATGGAAGTATAACCGCCGCTTGCAAAGCCAACCAGCATTGCAAACATAAAGTTATGAATGGTTGCGCCGCCATAAAGGAAAATTACCAATACGGCAAACAGCGCGGTGGATTCGGTATAAACGGTACGGGTCATGCACTGCCAGATACTGGTTTCAACCAGTTCCTCCAGCCCTTCGCTGCGGCGATGCAGTTTAAGGTTTTCACGGATACGGTCGAAAATAACAACCGTGCCGTTGATGGAAAAACCTACAACTGTTAAAAGTGCTGCAACAAACGAAGAATCAAGCTCCATCTGGAAGAAGGAGAAATAACTGATGGTTACAAAAACGTCGATTACAAGTGCCGCTACCGCCGCTACCGCAAAGTTAAATTCAAAGCGGTAAGTAATGTACACAATCATCAAAAGCCACGAAAGCACAACCGCCATGGCAGCCTGCTCAATCAGTTCCTCGCCGATTGTGGCGCCGATATTTTCCATACGGTTAATCTGATAGTTGCCTAAAGCAGACTGCATATCGCTCACTGCGGCGCGAAGCTGGTCATCTTCTACAAGGCCGGTACGGATAAGCACGCTTTTGGATTTTTCGTTGTTGGTGCTGTTTTCAAGCTGGATGATGCTGTTGCCCATGCCATGCTGGCTAAGCACATCACGCACCTGCGAAACGGTAACTTCGTTTTCAAAAGTAAGATCAACAATACTGCCGCCGGTAAAATCAATGCCCATATTAAAGCCGCGCGTAAAAATGGAAATTACGCCGATAAACAATACCAGCAGGGTTAACCCCATGAAGTATTTAAAATGCTTAACAATAGGAAATCTCATTATTTAGCCGCCTCCTTTTTGGGATATTTAACTCCGTAAAGGAAGCCGTTTTTGGTAAGGTTGCTGGCAAGCAAAAAGTTCATCAAGAATTTGGTTACCGTAATGGCGGTAAACATACTAAGCACAACGCCAAGGCCAAGCGTTACGGCAAAGCCTCTGATTGGGCCGGTGCCGAGGTAGAACAAAATTACAGCCGCAATAAGAGTTGTGATGTTGGAGTCGAAAATTGTTACAAATGCACGGGAGAAGCCTTTATCCATTGCGGAGCGCAGGGTTTTACCCGCTGCAACTTCTTCTTTAAAATGCTCAAAAATAAGCACGTTGGCGTCAATCGCCATGGCAATGGAAAGGATAATACCCGCTATGCCAGGCAAGGTAAGCGTAGCATCAAGGTAACGCATAATTAAAAGCAGAAGCATTACATACAAAAGCAGTGCAATATCCGCTACAACGCCCGGGATTCTGTAAAAGAGCAGCATAAAGGCAAAAATGCCGATGATAGCAATGGAGAATGCAACAACGCTCTTTTCTTTGGAGTCCTGGCCTAAAGTCGGGCCAACGGTACGGTTTTCCATAACTTCAATTTTAACAGGCAAAGAACCGCTGCGCAGCAAAATTGCCAGATGTTCGGCTTCTTCCATGTTGCGCGAGCCGGAAATCTGCGCTTTGCCGCCGGTAATTGCTTCCTGTACAACAGGGCTTGTCAGCACTTCGCCGTCAAGAAGAATGGAAATCGGGCGGCCGATATTGCGTGCAGTCAAATCGGCAAATTTAGCGCCGCCTTCATCGGTAAACTCCAGCCCTACAACTGCCTGGCTGCCGCTGCCCGTCATCTGGGCGCGCGCGTCGCGCAAATCCTTGCCGGTTAAAACGGTAGTGCCGTTAATGTCTTTAAACTCCAGCATAGCCGTACGGCCAAGCATGTTAATGGCCTGGTCCGGGTCTTTAATGCCGGGCAGTTCCACAATAATGCGGTCTTTGCCCTGACGCTGGATAACCGGCTCCGTTAAACCGAGTTCGTTTACACGTCTTTCAATAATTTTTACAGTTCTGTTCAAAGCATCGTCGTCAATCTTCGCTTCCGGTGTTTCTACCGCCTGCAGCACAACATGCGTGCCGCCCTGAAGGTCGAGGCCCTGCTTGATGGAATTAGCCAGCGGATTAATATACATAATAAAACCGCCGATAATGGCCAATGAGATGATCAGAAATTTTCCTAATTCATTCCATCTCAAAATTATTGCCCCCTTTATTTTTTTATAAAAATTACCTGCATTTTGCTGCCTGCGATTCGGTGATAATATAATCCATTAATACATCATGCTCATCGCAGATTATTTTACTGCGCAGCAAAATATCGTAAGTAATACCTGTTTTAACCGCATTTACGCACTGCGGCAGAAAACGGTCGTAATAACCGGCGCCCATACCCATTCGCCCGCCTTTTAAATCAAAGCCAAGGCCCGGTACAAGCACAAGGCCGATGACCGAAGGATTAACGGCCTGCGGTTTGCCCTGCGGAACACGGATGCCGTACGCGCCTTCTTTAATGCAGTTTAAACTGTCTAATTTTACGGCCTGCATGGAATGAGGGCCCGTTACAACAGGAACGCACACCGTTTTGCCGTCATTAAGCGCCTGCGAAATAACGCCATCGATATTCACTTCATTGCCGAAGGCAAGATAGGCAAATACAGTTCCGGCATTGCGGTATGCCGCAGTACCCAGAATTTTACGGCAAATACTGCTGCTTTTTGCGGCCACTTCTTCCTTAGAAAGCCGATTGCGCAAAGATTTGAGCTCTTTGCGCAATTGATTTTTATCCATTATTACTTTTCGGCCATTTCCTGTTTGGCAGGGTCCTGATAGGCGCTGATTGCCGTGCGCAGGAATTCAACTTCCACGTTTTCACAAACTTTAAGAACGACTTTCTTTTCGCTCAGACGGGTAATAGTGCCATACATGCCGCCGACAGTGACAACTTTGTCCCCTTTCTTCAAAGATTCAAGCATGCGCTGTCTTTTCTTTTCTTCTTTTTTATGCGGTCTGTCAATCATCCACCAAAAGATAAACGCCAAAATAAGAAAAGGCCAAACACCGCTAAAAAAGTTCACCAGATCAAAACCTTGCATGGACTTACCTCCTAAACCTTTTTTACTTATATCTCTTATTCTAATTTATTTACACAAAAATAGCAAGTTCTACTTTTTACCCGCGGTAATTCGCAAGGTACGCTTCGCGGAATTCCGGGAAACGGTCCTCGGCAATAGCCTGCCTGATTTGCCTTGCGAGGTCAAGCAGGAAATATAAATTATGAATGGTTAACAGACGCAGGGCAAAAAGTTCTTCCGCCTTAAACAGATGCCTGATATACGCGCGCGAAAAGTTGCGGCAGGTATAGCAGCCGCAGCGCTCGTCAATCGGGCGGAAATCTTCGGCATAAGTTTTGTTGCGCACCACAAGGCGCCCTTCCGGCACCATGGCCGTGCCGTTGCGCGCTACCCTTGTCGGGAACACACAGTCGAACATATCAACGCCCAGATTTACGCCTTCAATAATGCAGTCCGCCGTGCCTACGCCCATTAAATAACGGGCTTTGTTTTTGGGCAGGTGCTGCGTTGTTTCTCCCAAAATATCATACATCATGGGCTTGGGTTCGCCAACGCTTAAACCGCCGATGCCGTAACCTGCAAAATCCATATCCGTTAAACTGTCGGCGCTCATTTTGCGCAAATCCTTATACATACCGCCCTGCACAATGCCGAAAAGCGACTGGTCCTCGCGCGTATGTGCTTCAAGGCAGCGTTTTGCCCAGCGCGTGGTACGTTCCGTTGATTGTTTGGCATAATCGTAATCAGCCGGGTAAGGAATACACTCGTCAAAGGCCATGGCGATATCCGCGCCCAGCGCTTCCTGCACCTGCGTGGCAATTTCCGGCGAAAGGAACTGCCTGCTGCCGTCAATATGCGAGCGGAAGGTTACGCCTTCTTCTTTTATTTTGCGCATTGCGCCGAGGCTGAACACCTGAAAACCCCCGCTGTCCGTCAGCATGCCGCGTTTATAGTTCATAAATTTGTGCAGCCCGCCGGCTTTTTTTACAAGCTCATGCCCGGGGCGCAAAAACAAATGGTAAGTATTGGAAAGTATTACCTGGCTGCCCATGTCGTACAGTTCTTCCGGCGACAGGGTTTTTACTGTTGCCTGCGTGCCGACCGGCATAAACATCGGCGTTTCAAATGTGCCGTGCGGCGTGTGCAGGCGGCCAAGCCGCGCACCGCTGCGGCTGCATTCTTTAATAAGTTCGTAAGTAACAGCGTGCATTATTTACCTCCGCTTTTATAAATTATCGGTAATGAACATGGCATCGCCAAAGGAGAAGAAGCGGTATTTCTGTTTTACTGCTTCTTCGTAGGTTTTAAGCATAATTTCGCGCGTCGAAAGCGTGGAAACCAGCATTAAAAGCGTGCTCTGCGGCAGATGGAAGTTGGTTACAAGCGCATCTATCATTTTAAATTTGTAACCGGGGTAAATAAAAATATCAGTCCAGGCTGCGCCCGGTTTAATAATGCCGTTGCCGGCGGTTGCGGCGGCTTCCAGCGTACGTACAGCCGTTGTGCCTACCGAAACAATGCGCCTGCCCGCGGCTTTGGCCTTGTTAATGGCATCTGCCGCTTCGGGCGTAATAGTGTAAAATTCTTTATGCATAACATGGTCTTCAATATTTTCCACGCTTACGGGGCGGAAAGTGCCAAGGCCGATATTAAGCGTTACAAACACTTCTTCGCAGCCCATGTCTTTTACTTTCTGCAAAAGTTCTTTGGTAAAGTGCAGCCCGGCAGTAGGCGCTGCTGCACTGCCCTTATCGCGGCTGTAAACGGTCTGGTAACGCTCCTTGTCTTCAAGCTGCTCGGTAATATACGGCGGCAGCGGCGTTTCGCCAAGCCTGTCCAAAATTTCTTCAAACACGCCTTTAAATTTAAAACGGGCAATGCGTCCGCCAAATTCGGTGTTGTCAAGTATTTCGCAGCTTAAATCCTCGCTGAAATTTATTACCGCGCCGGTACGCAGGCGGCGTCCCGGTTTTACCAAAACTTCCCAGTCGGTTGCGTTAAGGCGCGTCAGCAAAAATACTTCGGCTTTGGCGCCGGTATCTTTTACGCCGTGCAAACGCGCAGGAATAACTCTGGTATCGTTAAACACCAGTAAATCATCATGACGCAGGTAATTGGGCAAATCGTAAAAATGGCGGTGTTCCATTTTGCCTGTTTCCTTATCAACAACCAGCAATCTGGAATGGTCACGCGGTTCCATAGGCGTCTGCGCAATCAGTTCCTGCGGCAAATCATAATTAAAATCGCTTACTTGCATTTTTTCTCCACACTTTTCAATAAATTTTTGTTACAACTGTATTTCTGTAATAATAACGCAAAATATTTTTATAATATCCGGGCGTATTGCCTTCGTCATTGGCAAGCTGGCGCGCTCCCCACAGGCTTAAACCAAGCCCGCTGCCGCTGCCGCGCCCTTTAAAAATAACTTTTTCCCCGTCAACGCCGCTGATAAGTTTAATGCTTCCGGCAATGCCGTTTTCGCTTTTCTCCTTATCCTTCAGCTCTATTTCTATTTCTTTGCGGCCAATTTCCATGCCGTAATAATTTTCGATAGGTACGTCAAGCTGTTTGGGAATGGGCCTTGTAACTTCAATTTCAAACAATGTGCTTGGCAGCATAAAAAGCTCGCGTACAACAGTAGCAGGCACAACAATGTTGCCCTTGCTGCCCGCAAAGCCCACGCTTATTACGCGCCCGGTATCCGTCCTGTCGGATGCGCCCGGTTTTTCCGGCGAAAGGCGTATGCTTTCAATCCGGCCTATATCATACCCGCCGCGCAACAAACCGGAAGAAATATTCTGGGCGTCAAAAGAACGCTCCCATTTATAATCCGGCGCGTCGGAGTCATAATCTTTTACGCTTTTTAAATAAGGCTTGGGGAAAACTTCACCGTAAACATCGGCGCTGTCTTCCGTATAGCCGCCGCTCGACTCCGTGTAAAGCGCCATGGCGGGCCTGCCGCCGTAAAGCAGCACTTCGCCGCGCGTGCTGTCAATCAGTTTGTTAATATCGCTTTTTTCCATATCCGTGCCGCTGTAAACATAATCTTTTTCACCGGCACGCACATCATAGTAATAATTGTTGTTTTCCGCAAGCCACAGGGCATAGCTGCGCATGGCAACGGCCTGCGCCTTAATGGCTTCATCCGGGAAATACACCGGCACGGTGCGCCCCACCACGCTGTAAAGATATTCATCAACAGGCAGCACGTTGCGCACTATAAGGTTTTTGCGGTCCGGCGCAAGCATAACTTCTATATTGCCACGGTAAGTTTTTTTGTTTACTTTTACAGGGTTTACACCGTCTGCCTTAATGCGCAGCACAACGTTGCCAAACTCCTGCCCGTCGGCATTAACGCTGCCGTTTGCGGCATTAAAATAATAACTTCCCGCTTTAAACAAAAACTCTTTGCGCACACTGCCGTTAACAACCGTCTGCGCTGTAAAATCGGTTTCGCTTGCCAGTTCGGCAGTAAACTGCCCCGTCACAAGCCCTACGGAAATTTGAGGTGCAGCCAGCGCCGCAGGTGCTCCCACCAGCATCATCATAAACAGCAGAGCGGCATATAAAATTCTCATCGGCTGCCTCCTTGCGTTAATCTTTCTTTTTAGGCTTCTTCTCGTAACGGTCACGTTCGCTGAACACGCAGCCGCAGTACGGCTGGCGGTAAAGCTCAAGCTCAAGGCTTATATCTACGCCGCGCTGGTAACCCTCGCGGAAATCTTCATAATAAAACGGAATGTCAAATTCCGCAGCAGCTTCCTCTGCCAGTTTTTTAATAAGCTCGTGCTTCTGGTATGGGCTTACAAGCAGCGTTGTGCTGAAAGCATCATAACCGTTTTCCTTAGCGTACTGAGCTGCATAGCGCATACGCGTACGGTAGCAGTAAATGCAGCGGCAGCCGGGTTCATCAAGCATGCCGCGCACACATTCTTCCAGAGGATAGCTTTTATCAACCGTTAAACGGTATTTTTTCTTTTCGCACAGTTCGCGCAGGGCGGCTATGCGGCGTTTAAACTCTTTGTAAGGATGAATGTTTGGATTAAAAAAGATAATGTCAAAATCAATGCCGTCTGCTGCCAGCTTTTCGGTTGGATAACAGGCACACGGCCCGCAGCAGGCATGAAGCAAAAGTTTCATATCAGCGCCCCTCCTTCTGATAAGGCACACCAAGATACCTGTATGTTTCGCGTGTGGCTATGCGTCCGCGCGGCGTACGCTGAATAAGCCCCAGCTGCATAAGGTACGGTTCGATAACATCTTCGATAGTATCGCTTTCTTCGCTTACGGCTGCCGCAATGGTTTCTATGCCCACCGGCCCGCCGCCAAAGGTTTTTACAATGGTCTGCAAAATGCGGCGGTCATTTCGGTCAAGCCCGTATTTGTCAACTTCAAGGCGCGACAGGGCTTCGTCCGCCACCTGCTCCGTAATGCTCTGCGCCCCGGCAACCTGCGCAAAATCGCGCACGCGCTTTAACAGGCGGTTGGCAACACGCGGCGTGCCGCGGCTGCGCCTTGCAATGGCCTGCGCGCCTTCACGTTCAATGGCTACGCCCAAAATTTCCGCAGCGCGCTCTATAATAAAGCATAATTCATCAGGTTTATAAAACTCCAAACGGCACTGCACGCCAAAACGGTCGCGCAGCGGTGCAGCAATCGCACCAAGGCGGGTAGTTGCGCCAATAAGCGTAAACTTCGGCAAATCAAGGCGTACACTGCGCGCGCTCGGCCCTTTGCCGATAATAATATCCAGCGCAAAATCCTCCATGGCAGAATACAAAATTTCTTCTACCGTTTTGGAAAGGCGGTGAATTTCGTCGATAAAAAGTACATCGTTTTCGCCAAGGTTCGTCAGTATCGCCGCCAAATCTCCCTGACGCTCAATCGCCGGGCCGCTTGTTATGCGTATATTTACGTTAAGCTCGTTGGCAATAATGTTGGCAAGCGTGGTTTTGCCAAGGCCCGGAGGCCCGAACAAAAGCACATGGTCAAGCGCTTCGCCGCGCTCTGCCGCCGCCTTAATAAAAACCTGCATATTCTGTTTTACCTGGTTTTGCCCGATATATTCGGCAAGACGGCGCGGACGCAGGCTGTACTGCCAGCCGTCGGCATCCTGTTCCCTGCCGGTAATAATTCTTTCCTGCTCGTTCATTATTTCCTCCCGGCAAATACCTTAAGCACATGTTTAATAATTTCTTCGCACGGCATTTTTTCGTAGCCTTCAACGGTTTTCAGCGCCGGTACAATCTCACTGTTGCTGTAACCAAGCGCCTGCAAAGCCTCAATGGCTTCACCCACTGCCGTTTCCGGCACATCGCCGCCCTGCGGGTAAAATACCGTATCAATAATTTCATCCCCGCCGGAAATTTTATCCTTCAGCTCCAAAAGCAGCCTTTCAGCCGTTTTTTTGCCAATGCCCGGCAGCTTGGTCAGCGCTTTCATATCACGGTTCTGCACCGCCATATAAAAATCATCCGGCTTTACAGCCGATAAAATGCCCAGCGCCACTTTAGGCCCAACACCGCTGACAGCTATTAACAGCACAAATAAATCGTAATACTGCTTTTGCAGAAAGCCGAACAGCAAAATGGCGTCCTCGCGCACGGAAGTATAAGTATGCACGCGCACCTCGCTGCCAAGGGAAAGCGCCGCCAGATTGGCCGAAGGCATAAACACACGGTAGCCTACCCCGCCCGGCGTTTCTATCAAACAATATTCATTTGCCAGTTCTGCAACTTTGCCTTTTATTGAACCAATCATTTACTTTAACTCCGTCCATCTTCTTGTTGCCGCCGTATGCAGCCCGCAAACGGCAATCGCCAGCGCGTCGGCAACGTCGTCAGGCTTGGGTTTTTCGCGCAGGTTTAAAAGATGCTGCACCATAAACTGCACCTGTTCTTTATTGGCGCTGCCAAAGCCTACAACGGCCTGTTTAACCTGTATCGGCGTAAATTCCATAACAGGCAGACCGCGGTTGGCGGCCGTTAAAAGCACTACTCCGCGCGCCTGCCCTACGCTGATAGCCGTTGTTACGTTGCGGTTAAAAAAGAGCTGCTCCACGCTCATAATATCCGGGTGATAGGTGTCTATCAGTTCCGTAAGCCCGTCGTAAATCTTTTTTAGCCGCATCTCCGGCAGCATATTTTTATCCGTAAACACTGCGCCGTAATGCACCGGCCGCAGCCTGTTGCCAATCATTTCAACCAGCCCAAAGCCGCAGATTGCCGTGCCCGGGTCAATTCCGATTGCCAGCATAACAAAACTCCCGTCTTATATAAAGCAGGCAGGCCTTTTAAGCCTGCCCCCTAAAAAATCAATTATTCTTCATCATCATCCGGCAGGTCTGCGTTGGTGTATACATCCTGCACGTCATCAAGGTCATCCAGCAAATCAAGCATTTTCTGCACTTTGGCAACGCCTTCTTCGTCAAGCTCTGCCATAGTATCCGGAATCATGGTGATTTCTGCCATGGCAACTTCAACGTTGTTGTCGGCAAGCGCTTTTTCAACAGCGTCAAAATCTTCCGGCTGGGTAATGATTTCAAAGCCGCCTTCTTCGCTCTTAACGTCCTCGGCGCCAGCGTCAAGGGCAATCATCATCAAATCGTCTTCGGTCAGGCTTTCGTTTTCCTCGCCGTCGATAGTAAATACGCCTTTGCGCTTAAACATCCAGTTTACGCAGCCGGTTTCGCCCATGTTGCCGCCGGATTTACTGAATACGTGGCGCACATCGGCAGCGGTGCGGTTGCGGTTGTTGGTAAGGGTGGATACCATAACGGCAACGCCTGCCGGGCCGTAGCCTTCGTAGGTAATTTCTTCGTAGTTGCCGCCTTCGGCAGCGCCCTGTCCTTTTTTAATGGCACGCTGAATGTTGTCTTTCGGTATATTGTTGGCCTTAGCTTTGCTGAGTGCCAGTTTTAATCTCATATTGCCGGTAGGGTCAGGGCCTCCCATCTGCACAGCAATGGTAATTTCTCTGCCGATTTTGGTGGTAATTTTACCGCGCGCAGCATCGGCTTTGCCTTTTTTGTGTTTGATATTAGCCCATTTAGAATGTCCGGACATAACTGATTCCTCCTAAAAACTTAACTGGTAATTTACCATAATACATTTAATTATTATACTACAACGTGCCGGGCATTTCAATAAGTTATGCGGCGCGTATTGCCGCGGCATTTTTAATATTTTCTTTGGCCGTGCGCCTTGTACTGTATGCGCAGGCTATTGTATAATAATAGCGGTGATGAAATGAAAATATTTTTGTGGCTGCTTGCCGCTGCGTTTTTAGCGGCCGGCATTTACCAAAAAGAATATATGGAAGTGCTGAACAAAGCAATCTTAATCTGTCTGGAGTGCATCGGCATTGGTTAGGCGCGGCGTTGTTCAGCTTTTATCGGCGCTTTTGCATAACGCCAACCTGCCGGGCTTTATCACCGGGCGTATCTGGCAGGCGCAGCCCAAAAGCGTATGCGTGCCGGTATTAAACTGCTATTCGTGCCCCGGCGCGCTGGGGGCCTGCCCAATAGGCTCGCTGCAAAGCACCCTTGCTGGTACGGCGTTAAAGTTTCCGTTTTATGTTGTGGGGCTTCTGCTTTTATTCGCGCTGTGCTTAGGGCGCGTCATCTGCGGCTGGCTGTGCCCCTTCGGGCTGGTGCAGGATTTGTTGTATAAAATTCCTTCGCCAAAGCTGCGTAAAAACGCCTTTACGCAAAAGCTGAGCCTGCTGAAATATGCCGTTGCCGTTATCTTTGTGCTTCTCCTGCCGGTATACTTCTGGTGGCAGGACGGCGTGGGCGCACCGGCGTTCTGCAAATACATCTGCCCCGCAGGCACACTGGAAGCAGGGCTGCCGCTGTTGGCACTTAACGCAAACCTGCGTGACGGCATTGGGCTTTTGTTTAGCTGGAAGTTTTTATTAATGCTTGTAATTTTGGACGCATGCGTATTTATTTACCGCCCGTTCTGCCGCTTTTTATGCCCGCTCGGTGCATGGTACGGCCTGTTTAACAAACTTTCTGCCTTTGGCATTACGGTAGATAAAGCAAAATGCACCGGCTGCAACGCCTGCGTGCGTTTCTGCAAAATGGACTGCCGCAAAGTAAATGACCGCGAGTGCATCAACTGTGGTGAATGTAAAAAAATCTGCCCGGAAGGGGCTATAAATTTTAAAACTAAATTTTAGGAGTGGTTAAATGTTTACTTTAAAAAAATTCTTGCTCATTACCGCTGCCGCAGCCGTTGTAGGCATTGGCGCAGCACTTGTGTGGACGCATTACCAGGCAGGCAACATAAACGAAGCCGCCGCACAATCAGTTAACACCGAAGCGCCGGATATTACCGTAACCGCCATGGACGGCACAGAAGTTAAACTTTCTTCTCTGCGCGGCAAAACAGTGTTTGTAAACTTCTGGGCAACCTGGTGCGGCCCCTGCATGCAGGAAATGCCCGAAATGAACAAAATTTACCCGGATTACAAAGATAAAATTGAATTTTTTGCCGTAAGCATTGATGATTCGCGCAGCGATTACGAAAAATATGCAGGCGAAAGCGGCTTTGCCTACCCAATGTACTGGGGCGACAAAAACGCCATTGTTAAAGCCTACGGCTTGCAGGGCATACCGGCCTCCTACATTGTTGACAAGTACGGCACCATTACCAAATCGCACATCGGCGGCATGAAGGAAAAAGAACTGCGCGCCTTTTTGGACAGCGGGCTGTAAAAAATTATATAAAAACGAAAGCAATACTGCTTTATATAAGTGGTATTGCTTTTATTTTTTATTTATAACAAAATAACCTGTTTTATCTTTGCTTTATACGTGTACACGTGTTATAATTTAAATGTCAGGAGGAAACCAAATGGTCACAATGAAAGACAAAGAGCTTTTAAAGCTGTTATTAAAAAATGGATGGCAGTTATCAGAAATTAAAGGCAGCCATCACATCCTTACAAAAAACGGAAAAATAGAAGTAATCCCTGTACACGGCAAAGATATGAAAATAGGCTTACTTACTAAAATACTAAAACGCACAGGTTTAAAACAAAAGGAGTGATAAAAATGCTACTGATATATCCGGCAATTATTCATGAAGATGACGACGGTTTATGGCTTGAATTTCCCGATCTTGAAGGCTGCCAGACACAGGGCGATACACAGCAGGAACTTTTGGCCAATGCTGCCGAAGCACTTGAAGGATATGCGCTGTGCCTTTTAGAAAACGGGCAAAAACTTCCGTCTGCAAGCAATCCAACCAAAATACGTCTTGAAGATGAAAACTCCTTTATATCCTTAATTCAAACCAATGTTGATTTATCCAAACATACAAAGTCTGTTAAAAAAACTTTAACCATTCCGGCATGGCTTAATGACCGTGCATTAGCCGAAAAAATAAACTTTTCCAGTGTTTTGCAAAATGCACTTCTTAAAGAACTAAAAATAGGCTGAAAAATACCGTCCTTGAATAAAACAAGGACGGTATTTTAATTTACTTTAAGAGGTATTTTACTTTACTTAAATGTTCGCAAACTTTTTTAAAATAAGAAAGACTGCACTGTCCGGCTCTGAAAAAATGCTACAGCTACATCAGAAGGTCCAGCGCATGCCGGCATTCCACTGCCACGGTGTTTCTACATCGCCGCCGAAGGTTTTTACTACATCGGCATATACATAGCTGTTTTCGCTTGTTTTGTAGTTAAAGCCAATTCCCGCTTCGCACCAGGTGTCGCCAATATCCTGATGATAACTGTTTGTTAAACCTTTATGGCTTAAATAAGTGTCGGCGCTGCCTGCAAAATCGTGCAGCAGGCTTGCTTTGGCGTAAATGCTGCCGCTGTCGCTGATGCGTTTGCCTACTTCAAAGCCTACGCGCCCTACTGCGCTTTCAAGGCTGTCCTGATTAACTTTGATACCGTTGTTGGTGGTGTAATCTTCGCCGCCGATACGCATTAAGGTAAGCTGTGCCTGCGGCGTTACATACCAGCCGCCGTCAAGCTCTACTTTCATGCCGTATTCGCCGCTTAAGCTGGTACCCCACGCGTCATAATCGCCGCTGGTGTGCCCTGCTTCGGTGTAGATGTCAAAATCGTTGCTTAACCTGCCCTGTTTAAGTACGATATCGGCATAATGCCCTTTATCGCCCAGCCAGGTGCCATACAGGCTTAAAGATGTGCTGCGGTTTTCGCCGTCGCCATGGGTGTAGGTTGTCTGACCGTCGTTATGGCTTACTGCCGCGCCGTAATGCCAGTTGCCTGCCGCCCAGTCATAACCCATCTGGAAGAAGTTATACTGGTTTTTGTATTCGCCGTCATATTCAAATTCGCCGCGGCTCATACGCACCCAAATGCCCTGCCCGCCGTCGCTCTCGCGCAGTTCGCCAAGGCGCTGGCTTAAAGTGCTGTCTTCCTGCCGCCACGCCACAATGGCAGTTTCGGCAAGGTGCTGCATAGCGTCCATGGTTTTGGTTACCCTGTTACCACCGGTAATATTGGTTACATAACCCCTATCGTTATTATCAAACACTAAATCGCCGCTTGCTTCCGGCGTAATAAGCCCTTCTTTTACCGTTACTTTGCCGGTAAGGTTGCCATCGTTAGCATCATAAACAAGTTTTTCAGCAATGGCATTTAAATTTTCTTCCGTTTTTTCAATATCCAGTGTATTTACGGTATTATTAATTACACCTAAATTAACAGAAGAACCTGCTTCTGCTTTACCAATAGTTACATCACCGGTATTGGTAAAATCCAAAACGCCGCTATCATCGGTATCCTGCGCTTTAAAATTAATATCGCCCGTACCGGAGTAATGTTCAATATCGAATGAAGTATTATCATCATACCTGTTTATAATACCATTATTCAGTATTAAATCCGTAATAATATTTTCAGATCTATTACCATTAATATTCCATATAGCCCCGTTTGATAAATCCACATTAATAGAGCCATTAGAACCATAAGCTTCTTGGATATTGCCATTGATTACAGCATTCTTGCCATTCAAAATTATATCAATTGTACTTGTAAGCCCCTCTGTTGCATCATTATATATATCACCATTAATTTCTATATTATTACTATTTATCGTAACATTACCATTCCAAGCATAAATTGCATAAGCATTATCATTTTTACCATCTTTACTCCCTTTTGCCTCTACATTGATAGTGCCACCAGTAATAGTAATATTACTGTTATCATGAGCATAAATACCTTTAGCTTCAACCCTTACTTGAGTACCATCACCAGCAGCTTTTGCTGTTATATCAACATTATCAAGCGAAACATAACCGTCTTTAGCATATACACCTACTGCATAAGGTTGAATACCTCCTGTAGACTCAGCATATACCTTTTTATTTTTTATCTCATGTTGTCCACTACTAAAACTTTCACCACAAACATAATTTTCACCAGTTGCCGCCAACGCCGTATTTGCCGCCAGTACGCCGCCTGCCAAAACGCACAACAAAATTTTAGAGCGTAAATTCTTTTTCATAAAAATACCTCCCCGTTGTTACGTGGAGGAGGAAATTACTCGTCAGGTTCTCTTTTTCATTTCTGCGCGAAGCGCAGTTCCCCCCCCCAGCGAGATTTTACACTTTTATTATACCATACGCAAGCGGTTTTTTAAAATTTTTGTTTGAAAATTTATGCAAAGTTGTTTGCATTTTTATATTAAAACAGCTTTGTTGTTAAATTTATTTAACACTGCTGCCATACCATGTACAGTATTGACAAGCCTGTTGTTTACGGCTACACTAACGGTAGCGGCTGTTTTTGGGCAGCAATTTTTATTTTACAGGAGCTAAATAATGCCTGCTTTAACCAGTACTAAAAATAAAACCAAGGATTTAACGCACGGGCCTATCGGCAGGCAGCTGTTTTGGTTTTCGCTGCCGCTTTTTGCGGGCAGTTTAATTCAGCAGCTTTACAGCACGGTCGATTTAATTTTCGTCGGGCGTGTTTTGGGCAAGGACGCGGCCGCCGCGGTAGGCGCCAGCACTTTTATAATCATCATTATACTGGGCTTTTTTATCGGTCTATCCGTTGGCATAGGAGTTATAGCCGCACGCGAGTTTGCCCGCGGCGAGTTTGAAAATCTCAGCCGCGTTGTTCACTGTACGGCGGGGCTTACCATAATATTTTCTATTGTGTTTACCATACTGGGCATAATATTTGCGCCAACTGTGCTGGAGCTGATGAACACTCCGCCCGAAATTATGCACTGGGGCACTGTTTACATCCGCCTGTTTATGCTGAGCCTGTTTTCCATTGTAAGTTATAACGTTGGCAGCGGCATTTTAAGGGCTTTGGGCAATTCGCTTTCGCCGATGATTTATCAGCTTATAGGCGGCATAGCCAATGTTATAGGCAATTTTTTGTTTGTATATTACTGGAACTTTGGTATTTCAGGTTCTGCCATGGCAACGGTTGTTTCGCAGACGCTGGCGGCAGGGCTTGTAATTTACCATTTATATAATATGGACGCGCGCTACTGCCTGCGTTTTAAAAAGATTACTCTTGATTTGCCGCTGGCGCGGGAGATTTTCCGCATTGGCATACCGGCAGCAATTCAAACCATTGTAATTACGCTTTCGAACATTGTTGTGCAAACTAATATTAACGGGCTGGGCGTAAACAGTATTGCGGCTTACGCAGCTTATTTTAAGGTAGAAAACGTTATTTACCTGCTCATTATGGCGCTGGGGCAGGCCTGCTCCACCTTTATCAGCCAGAACGTTGGCGTTGGCAAAATTATGCGCAGCAAGCGCGGAACTGCCATTTCCATTTATTTCGGCCTTGCGGTTACTGCAGTAAGCATCAGCCTGGTGCTGTTTTTTGCAGATTTTGCTTTCGGCATGTTTACTGATGACGCCGAGGTTATCGCTATCGGCAGCAGCATTGCCTTTGTTATTATGCCGTTTTACTTTTTATATGTTTTCCTCGAGGTACTTGCTTCGTCAATCCGCGGCAGCGGCAGCACTTTGCCGACAATGTTTATTATTCTGGTAAATATGTGCGTTATCCGCATAGGCGTATTAAAATTAATTATGTATTTTAACCCCACTGCGGACGGCGTGGCCTGGGTATACCCCATTACGTGGGTGTTTACCGTTGCCTGCCTGTACTGGTATTACAGAAGCGAACGCTGGAACCCGGTTAAGGTTCTTGCCAAGCCTGCCGTTTAGTTTATTAAAAAATTTAACCCCGCATACATACAGCAGCAATTTATTTGCCGTATGTGTACGGGGTTTATTTTTATTGGTTTTTTAAGCTTTTATAAATATAGTGGCAGGCGCCAAAAAGCAGCACTGCATAAACAAGCAGTATTGCCGCCGAAGTTATGCTGAAGGGCGCGCCGCTGTTAATGGCACGCAAAAGGCTGCTGGCGTGCGTTAAGGGCAAAAGCTCTATAACAAACGCTGCGGAGTGCGGCAGCCTGTCGGTTTTAAAAAATGTGCCGCATAAAAAAGACATTGGCAAAAGCAGGTATGTGTTAAAGCGCGCCATGTCTTCAAAATTGCGTACTATAAGGGCTGCGCAAAAGCCTGCTTCGGCAAAAATTACGCAGTTTAACGCCAAAACTGCTATAAACAAAGGCGTAAGGGCAAGTTTTGCGCCAAAAAGCCATGCCAGCACTACAATAATTGACGACGAAATAAGCCCGCGCAGCACTGCCGCCAAAATTTTGCCAATTATAAACCCGGAGGCGGAAATAGGCGCCAGCAGGTATTCTTCAAGCGATTTATGGTATACCCTTTCCGTGCACAGCGGCGTAAGGCTGTTAAAGGCAATGTTCATGGAATTTAACGCCAAAATGCCCGGCACGATAAAATCGAGATATGAACCGCCGCCCGTGTTAACGCTGCGGGCAAGGCCCCAGCCGAAAGCCACCATATAAAGCACCGGCGCAACCATGCGGCTTAAGATAAATTTTAACAGTCTGTGGCGCAACACAATCCAGTCGCGCCAAAATACCGTTGCTATATCCTGTATCATTTTATTGCCCTTCCCGTAAGTTCTATAAATACGTCTTCCAGATTGGTGCGGCGTATAAAGGCGGCGCTGTCAAGCTCTGCCGCAAAGGCCGCCGCTTCGCTGCGCTGCGCAAAAAAGCGGTACTGCCTTGCGCCGTCTGCATCCCATTCGGCTGTAAAGCTGCCAAGCTGCCTGCAAAGTTCCGTGGGGCTGCCTGTTTTTACCAGCCTGCCGTCGTTTATAACGGCAACCCTGCCGCACAAATTTTCGGCTTCTTCAATATAATGGGTTGTAAGCACAACGGTTACGCCTTCGCGGTGCAGGGTGCGTATTAAATCCCATATGCGGCGGCGTACCTGTGGGTCAAGCGCAACGGTAGGCTCGTCCAGAAACAGCACTTTCGGGCGGTGTATTAACGCGCGCACTATCAAAAGGCGGCGCTTCATTCCGCCTGAAAGCGCCTTTATGCTTTCTCTGCGCCGCTCCTGCAAGCCAACATATTCCAGCAGTTCCTCTATGCGGGCATGGCGTTGTTTTTCGGGCAGATGATGCAGCCGCCCGTGCAGCTCCATGTTTTCCCATACGGTTAAATCCTGGTCAAAATTAATGTGCTGCGGCACTACGCCGATTTGCGATTTTACAAAGGTTTCGTTGGCAAAAGCGTTTTTGCCGTCATATAAAATTTCGCCGCCGCAGGGGCGCACAAGCATTGCCAGCATACTTACAAGCGTTGTTTTGCCTGCCCCGTTAGGGCCCAAAAGGCCAAAAATTTCTCCGTCATTTATTGCAAGGCTTAAATTATCTATGGCTGTTTTAACCGTTTTGCCGCCGTTTTTGCCTTTTGTTTTAAATTGCTTTTTTAAATTAATAATTTCTATCATATTATTTGTTCCTTAACGCAAAAGGAAAAATTACTTCATCCTGCGCGCCGTTTTTGTATACTGCGGCTTCAACGCCAAAAACTTCCGCCAGATTGGGCGGAGTAATTATTTCTGCCGGGCAGCCGCCTGCAAAAACGCCCTTGTTTTTTATTATAACAACATCATCCGCATAAAGCCGTGCGTGGTTTATATCGTGTATTACCATAATAACCGTCATGTTTTCCTGCGCGTTAAGTTCGGTAATAATCTGCATAATTTCCAGCTGATGCGCAATATCAAGGTAAGTTGTAGGTTCGTCAAGCAAAAGAATCTGCGGCTGCTGTGCCAGTGCCATGGCAATCCACGCACGCTGGCATTCACCGCCGGAAAGGGTTGCCACAAAACGCCCGGCAAGATGTGCAATATGCGTTTTCTGCATGGCGGTTTCAATAATTTCCGCATCATTTTTGCCTTCGCGCTTAAAAAGCGAGCGGTACGGAAAACGACCGCAGGCAACAAGCTCGCGCACCGTTAAATCGGCCGGAGCCGATACGCCCTGCGGCAAAATGGCAAGCATTTCCGCAATTTTGCGCCGCGGCATGTTTTTCATATCGGCGCCGTTTAACAGCACTTTGCCGCTGTAATTGCGGTTTAACCCTGCCACAGCCCGCAAAAGCGTAGATTTGCCGCAGCCGTTGGGGCCTATGATGGCAGTGCGTTTTCCTTCGCGGAAGTTTATATTAATATTTTGCAAAATAGTGTTTTTGCCTATGGCAATGCTTAAATTTTGTACCGAAACAGAAGCCATTTTACAACTCCTTTCTCAGTAAAAACAAGAAGAAAGGTGCGCCGAGCGCCGCCATAAAAATGCCCACCGGCAGTTCAAGCGGTGCAAAAGCCACACGGGCCAGCGTATCGCTGTAGGTTACAACTGCTATGCCCAAAAGTGCAGACGACGGAATTAAAAAGCGGTAGTCCGAGCCTGTTAAAAGCCGCACCGTATGCGGAACAATAAGCCCAACAAACCCAAGCAGCCCGGCAACGGAAACTGCGCTTGCCGCAAGCAGCGCGCCGATAGCCGTAAAAACAAGCCGTACAAGCTCAACATTTACGCCAAGCCCTTTGGCTACATCATCACCAAGCTGCAAAATGTTTAAATAGCGCGCCCCGCAAACCGCAAGTATAAACCCAATAACCGCATAGGGCAGTATAATTTCAACATGGGGCCAGGAACGTGCCGCAAGGCCGCCCACCATCCACATCAGCGCGCCGTGTACCCTGTCGCTGTAAAGCACAAGTATGGCCGAAATACCCGCACCCAGAAAGCTTGATACGGCAACGCCTGCCAGCACAATACGCAGCGGGCGGATGCCGTTTTTCCACGCCAGAATATAAATGCAGGCTGCGGCAAGCATGGCGCCGCAAAACGCAGTTGGTACAATTAAATATTCCAGCGCCGGAAACAGGACTATAACAAAAATGCCTGCCAGCCCCGCGCCGGAAGAAATGCCGATAATATGAGGGTCTGCCAGCGGATTTTTCATTACCGCCTGCAATACCGCACCGCTGACGGCAAGGTTCATGCCAACAAGCGCTGCCACAATGGCTCTTGGCAGGCGTATGTTCAGCAAAATCTGCCGGCTGGCATTATCCCCGCCGCCGTTTAAAATATCGCCCAGGGCAGATACAGGTATTGCCACCGCGCCGCTGAGCACGCTGCACAAAAAACCGCCTGCCGCCAAAACAGCAAATGCCGCAAGCATTAAAACGCGCCATTTTTCTATTGCCATACCAAATTTTTTATGTTCGTTTACAGCATTCATAATCAAAAATCCTATTCAAATTTTTTCGGATAAGCTAATTTAGCCATATATTCTGCCGCCTGCGGGTATTTTATGCCGGGGCTTAACAAAAACAGCTCCTGCGGCAAAAAGTAAACATGCCCGCTGCGCACTGCCGCCAGGCTTTGCCACGCCGGGCTTGCGCTGATGCTTTTCAGCATGGCGTCCTGCACGGTTTCCAGCTTGCCCATGCTGGTAATGTAAATAATATCGGGGTTGGCGGCAACGAGTGTTTCCAAACTATAAGGCGCCGCCGTAGAATTGTTTTCCAAGGGCATGCTGCCTGCGGCGATATTGGTAAAGCCCAACAGCTGCGCCGTACTGCCCGCAATGCTGCCTTCAAGCTGCACCGTTACGTTCTGCGCCGTGCTATGCAATATGGCAATGCGCTTGCTTTCCTGCGGCATTTTTGCCCTTACGGCGGCAATGCGTTCATCCATGTCTTTATTAAGTTGTTCTGCTTTTGCTTCATTGCCGGTTATTTTGCCCAATACGCTTACAGTATTTTTTACCTGAGTGTAAGTACGCATTTCCAAAACTATAACCGGAATATTATTTTCTTCAAAATTATGCACGAATTTATCGTTCATGTCTTTATAGCAAATTACCAGGTCAGGCTGAGCGGCAATTACTTTTTCGATATTAACATTATAAACGTTGCCTACCTCCGGCAGCGCCTTATATTTTTCGCTGATGCCCGTTTTTGCTGCCACACGGGCTGCAAGGCCTGCATCAAGCTTTTCCAGCGGTTCTAAAAAAGAAGCGGAAAGCGGCACGATTTTTTGCGGCATGTCTTTTAAGCTTACTGTTCTTCCGTTATCGTCCGTTACCGTAATTTTGGCGGCGGTGTCTTTTGGCACGCTGGTTTTGCTGCTGCCGCATCCGGCAAGGGCAAACATTGCCGTTAAAAGTATTAAACCGGTTATAAACAAGTATTTTTTCATGGCTGTGTTCCTTAAAACAAGTATTTTTATAAAAGCACAATTAGCTATGCGGCACAAAGGCCGCATAGCTGCACTTAAATTATATCACTAACTGTAATTTTATTAAATTATTTTTCTGCAACAAGTGCGTCCCATGCTTCGTTGGCATGCTCAACAAACAGGCTGCGCACGTTTTTATTTTCGCCTATTCCGTGAACGTAGGTGTTTACTTTAAAGCCTTCTTTTTGCAGAATGGTTTTATGCGAATCTTCTTCATCGCCTGCCATATCGTTGTTGGCATGGTCGCCAGCAACCATCATCAGCGGCATTAAAGTTACGTTTTTAACGCCTTTTTCTTTCAGTTTGGGAATAACATTTTCCAGACGCGGCCAGCCTTCAACAGTATAAATCATTACCTTGCCGCCGTATAAAGCGTCAAGCCTATCCTGCATTACGGCATAATAAGCATTGGAAGGGTCGGGCGTGCCATGTGCCATTACCAGCACGGCATCTTTTTTGCCCATTTTGGGAAGCTGCGAACCGATAGCCGCCATAGCTGCTTCCACGTCATCGGCCTGCCCTTCCTGCCCCATCCAGTACATTAAAGGCGTGCCCATGGTCATCTTTTTAAACTGGGTTTTATACATATCGTAAACGGCTGTTTTATAAGCATATTCCATACCCGGAATTACATCCAGCGAAGTAAGAGCCACGCGGTTGTAGCCTTCCGCTTTCAGCTGTTCCAAAGCCTGTTCCGGCGTTGGCACCGTAAGGCCTTCGTTGGCTTTTACCCTGTCGATAATGATGTGCGAAGTAAATGCCAGCACAACCTTTGTTCCCGGATGGGCGGCTTTAATTTCGTTTACGGTTGCCTCAATGGTTTTTGCCCTTGTATCGGGGAAAGTAGTGCCGAAGCTCATAACAAGAATGGCGTCCTTATCCGGCTGAGCCAAAAGTGCCGGGTCGGTAGTGGTATAAGTACGCACGCCAATCTGCGAAGCCTGCAAAAGCGCAGGCGTAGGTGCTTTAACTTCTTCACTTAAACTGTAAGCTGCCATAGTAGTTGCCGATACCCCCGTTAAAACCATACAAGTAATTGATGCTGCCAATAATTTTTTCCATTTAAACTGCATTTTCAATCATCCTTCCTGCGTTATATATTTTCCTGTCTTACAAGGCAGGCAGAAAGCAAAATTTAGCAGAACATAAAGTACAGTTCGCTGAAGATGGTTTGTGCGCTTACACTACTAAAACTAAAGATTTTTTCATTGCGGATTCCTCCCAAAAATAAAAAATACACAAATTCCGCTGCCTGTGAAAAAGGAAGCGCAAATTTGTGTATTGTAGCCTTAAATGCACATCACCTGCAACCTTGCCGTCCCTCGCAGCAGCCGGAAGCGTTAAGGGCAGCGATCTGACTTACGCTTTGCAGCGCTCACAGTGGCGTGACCGTGCCGGAATTACACCGGCTTCCCTTGATTTAAGCAATTAAGCACCCTTAACATACAATATTAACTTATGCAGCTATTATAGCACTTATTACTATTAAGTTCAATACATTTTATAACTTTTTTATCAATTAATTTTATAAGCTTTTTATTCACTTTGTACTTAAAATATATATTTTTATTTGAACAGTTATTTAAATAATGCAATATTACTTAGCTTGCTTCAAATTATAAAAAGGTACGGTTGACCTCACGTTGTCCCCAAAGAGGTGCGGTCTTTTGTCCCCACATAAAAACAAAAAAGGCGCAGAACCAGTCTGCGCCTAAGTTTGCAAGTGGCAGGGGCAGTAGGAATCGAACCCACAACCAACGGTTTTGGAGACCGCTACTCTACCAGTTGAGCTATACCCCTAAATAAAATGGAGCGGAAAACGAGATTCGAACTCGCGACCCCCTCCTTGGCAAGGAGGTGCTCTACCACTGAGCTATTTCCGCATTGGCGACCCGGATGGGACTCGAACCCACGACCTCCGCCGTGACAGGGCGGCATTCTAACCAACTGAACCACCGGGCCTCATGTCAGTGTCCTGACAGATATAAATATTACCATAAAAATTTATTTAATGCAAGCCTTTTTGTAAAATTTTCTTAATTTGCTTTTTTTATTTACATGCCGGCGTGCCAAAAATGTTTTTAAGTTTTTTGCAGCCATTTATGCTATAATGTTATTCAGATAATTTACCGTTTCATATTTAACTATACAGGAGGTTACCTTTATGCTTACAGCCCCGGACTGGGCTCTTGGCAGCCGCTATCTGCGTGAAAACGCACCTGAACTTATTCCGTTTATTGAAAAATACGGCTCTTGCAATTTACAGCCGGAAGCCCCGGAAAAATATTTTGGCACGCTTGTTACCGGTATTATTTCCCAGCAGCTTCCGCCGGATGTCAGCCTGGCAATGGTTAAGCGCCTGGAAGAAACCGTCGGAACGCCCATAACGCCGGAAGCAATAGCCTCTGCTACCGAAAGCGATTTATGCAGCTGCGGTATTATGCCGCAGAAGGTAATGTATCTTAAAGGCTTTGCCGAAGCAGTTTTAAACGGCGAAGTTACAATGGATAAATTTGCCGGTATGACCGACAGCGAAATTACCAAGCAGCTGATAAAAATAAAGGGGCTTGGCCAGTGGACAGCGGAGATGTTTTTGCTTTTGGCGCTGTGCCGCACCGATATTGCCCCTACCGCCGATTTTATTTTTCAAAAACGTGTTAAAGAAATTTTTAACCTTAACGCTATGCCCAAACGCAAGCAGATTCTGGAACTGACAGAACATTGGCGCCCGTGGCGTTCGCTTGCCGTGTGGTATTTATGGCAGGAAAAATAACCTAAAACAAAAAAGGCTGTGCCGTAAAATAATTACGGTGCAGCCTTTTTTATATTAATTTTTCTGATACAAAATTCTGACGGAATTTATTACGCACAGCATAGCAACGCCGGTATCGGCAAACACAGCCGCCCACATTGAAGCAAAACCGGCAAGGCCTGCTATCATAATCACTGCTTTTACGCCCAGCGCAAAAATAACGTTCTGCCAGGCAATGCGCCCCGTACGTCTGGCAATATTAATTGCCTGCGGAATGGCGCGCATTTCTGATTTCATAAATACCACGTCTGCAGCTTCAAGCGCTGCGTCTGCACCGCTGCCCATAGCAGCGCCAACATCGGCACCGGCAAGCACTGGTGCGTCGTTAATGCCGTCGCCAACAAACATTACGCTGCCGTATTTACTGCGCAGGCGGCCAAGTTCGTTAAGTTTATCCTGCGGCAGCAGTTTGGCACGCACTTCGTCTATGCCTGCGGCAGCAGCAACTGCCTGTGCGCTCGCTTCCGCATCGCCCGTAAGCATGGCCGTGGTAAGCCCCATGGCCTTAATTTCTTTAACTGCTTCCACAGCGTCATCTTTAATGGTATCGGCAATAACTATATGCCCCATGTATCTGCCGTTTTGGGCAAGCAATACTTCCGTGCCGTAAGCGGAATTTTCAAAGCCGCCGCAGCTTATTTTGTAACGGGCCATAAGTTTTTTGCTGCCGCAGATAACGGTGCCGTTTAAGGTTTGGGCAACAATGCCTTCACCCGCTATTTCTTTAAAGCTCACCGGGCGCACCGGCGTAAGCCCGCGCTCTTTTGCCGCGTTTACAATGCTTACGGCAATGGGATGGGCGGATATTGCTTCCACATCAGCGCAAAGCTGCAAAACCTCGTTTTCATCCGCGCCGGGGGCAGGCATTACTTTCTGCACTACAAAATTGCCTTTGGTAACGGTTCCGGTTTTATCCATTACAACGGCGTGTACGTTTTTAAGCGCTTCCATTACGGAGCCGCCCTTAAACAAAATGCCGTAGCGCGAACCTGCGCCGATGCCGGAGAAAAATGCCAGCGGCACACTGAGCACCAGTGCGCAGGGGCAGCTTATTACAAGGAAGGTCAGCGCCGTGTAAATCCAGTGCTGCCAGTTGCCGGTAATATAGCCCGGCACAAGCGCCGTAAGTGCTGCCACAACAACCACAAACGGAGTATATACCCTTGCAAAGCGGGTAATAAAACGGTCAATCTGAGGTTTTGAGGCTGCTGCGTTTTCCACGCTGTCCAAAATACGTGTAACCATGGATTCTGAAAGTACTTTTTCCACGCGTATTTTCAGCATGCCGTTAGTGTTAATGCAGCCGCTGGTAATTTCGTCGCCGTAGTGCTTGCGTACAGGCACCGGCTCGCCTGTTACCGGCGAAGTATCAACAAGGCTGTCACCTTCTATTACCACGCCGTCCAGCGGTATGCGGTCACCGGCGCGTACCAGCAGAATATCACCTACATGTGCGTCCGCCGCCGGAATTACGCGCACTTCTTCGCCCACAAGCAGGTTAACGGTTTCCGGGCGCATATCAACCGCATCCATAATCTGCCCGCGGCTTTTTTCCACCGCACGGTGCTCAAAATATTCGCCCACGCGGTAAAAGAACATTACGCCGACGGCTTCTTCGTAAGCGGAAATTACAAACGCGCCCAGCGTTGCAATGGTCATTAAAAAGTTTTCGTCAAACAAATTGCCGCTTAAAAGATTTTTAACGGCTGCCAGAACAACCCTGCCGCCCAAAAGAACATAAGCGGCAACCAAAACATATAAGTAATAAGCTTCGGGAATAATCCCCAAAAATTCTGCCGCTATAAACAGCACGCCACCAACAACAAGTTCCGCCAGCGTCATAGTTTCGGAAGAAAGCGAAAAGCTTCCGCGTTTGCGTTCTTCAACATGCGGCGCCAAAACAGCAGCCCCTTCGCGTTCTTTTACGGCAACGCCGCTTTCTATGCCGGAGCAGATTTTTTGCATCTGCGGCAGCAGCCCGTCAAAATCACGCGCCGTAACCTTAAGCTGCTTGGTTGCAAAAGTAATGGTGGCTTCGCTTACCTGCGGCAGCTCATTAATGGCACGCTCCATTTTAGCGGCGCAGTTGGCGCAGCCAAGGTTTTCAAGCACATAAACCTGCGTTTTAAAATTAAAGGGCCCTTCGCCTTCACGCGGAACAACTTCAACGCCGCTTTCTATCGAAGTGCAGATTTCCTTTATCGCAGGCAAAACAGCTTCGTGGTTAAGCGCCGAAAGGCGCAGCTGTTTGGTAACGTAGCTGATATTGGCATATTCAACTCCGGGCAGTTCCTTTATGCGGTGCTCCATTTTAGCAGCGCAGTGGGCACAGCCCAGATTTTTTAATATATAAACCTTCTTCACGCAGTGAGCGTCCGGCATGCGGCAGGTACAGTTTTCAAGGCTTTCGCCGCACACGTCGCAGTATTCTTCGTGCGGATGGCAGATTTCGCACTGACAGTCCTCCGGGTGACCCGGAACGTGGTGGCTGTGATGATGTTCATGTCCGCAGCCGCAGCTATCATCATGCTCATGGTGATGATGTTCTCCGCAGCCACAGCTTTCGCCATGCTGATGTTCGTGGTGATGCTGTTCATCACCACAACCGCAACCGTGCTTATGGTGCTCATGTTCTTTACCGCAGCAGGCAGCATGACCATGTCCTTCATGAATATGAGCTTCGCCGCAGCCGCACGCTTCGTCATGGCCGTGCTTGTGTTCCGGCTCATGGCTGTGCTCATGCCCGCACTCGGCAGCGTGTTCATGGTGATGGTGACCACAGCAGCAGGTCCCATCTTCATGATGATGGTTATGCGTACGCACTTCATCGCTGCCATTTCTTGTATCCGTTAAATCACGCAGTTTTTTGGATGGCATAATATGTTCTCCTTTACGTTTGAGCAATCATTCATATATAATTTAAAAAATATAGCCAAAGCACTCTTTGGTTACCATTATTATAACACATGAGCGAATATTCATCTATACTTTTTTGAAAAATTTCCATAATTTTTTAGCCGGCATAACGGAAAGCAAATTACTAACCTCCCGTTATGCCAAACATAAAATATAATCGCTTTTAAATCCTTACAGAAGCTGCTTTAACGGCATTGTGCCAGCCCTGCAAGAGGCTTTCTCTTTTAGCCTGCCCCATCTGCGGTTTAAATTCGGCGGCAATAACATGGTTAGACAAAATTTCTTCCTTGCTGCGCCAATAGCCTACGGCAAGCCCGGCCAGATATGCCGCGCCCATAGCCGTTGTTTCAATGCAGTACGGCCTTACAACGGAAGTATTTAAAATATCAGCCTGAAACTGCATTAAAAAATCGTTGTCGCATGCGCCGCCGTCAACACGCAAAGATGTTATAGGCATGCCGCTGTCCTCCTGCATTGCCATTAAAACATCATTTACCTGGTACGCTATGGATTCCAGCGTTGCGCGCACAATGTGATTACGGTTTACGCCCCTTGTAAGCCCTACAATCGCGCCTCTGGCGTACTGGTCCCAATAGGGCGCGCCCAGCCCGACAAAGGCAGGAACAACATAGCAGCCGTTGGCGTCGGGCACTGATTTGGCCAGCACTTCCGATTCCGCCGCATCACGGATAAGCCCAAGTTCATCACGCACCCACTGCACGGCAGCACCGGCAACAAAAATCGAGCCTTCCAACGCATACTCAACCTTATCATCTACGCCCCAGGCGATAGTTGTAACCAGCCCGTTATGCGAATTTACCGGAGCAGTGCCGGTGTTCATCAGCATAAAGCCGCCTGTGCCGTAAGTATTTTTTACTTCGCCGCGCTCAAAGCAGGTCTGCCCGAACAATGCGCACTGCTGGTCGCCGCCGGCGCCTGCAATAGGCACCTCGCGCCCAAAAAGCTTGCTGTCCGTATAGCCGTAAACATGGCTCGAAGGCTTAACCTCCGGCAGAATCTGCTGTGGAATTTTTAAAACGCGTAAAATTTCTTCATCCCATTTTAAGGTGTGGATATTAAAAAGCATTGTGCGCGATGCGTTGGAATAATCCGTTACATGCACCTTACCGCCCGTCAGCTTCCAGATAATCCAGCTGTCAACCGTACCGAAAAGCAGTTCGCCTTTTTCCGCACGTTCGCGTGCGCCATCAGCATTATCAAGCAGCCAGCGCAGTTTGGTTGCCGAAAAATAAGCGTCCAGCACCAGCCCCGTTTTGCTGCGGAAAAACTCCGCCATGCCGAGTTTTTTCAGTTCGTCGCAATAGCCTGCCGTGCGGCGGCACTGCCACACAATTGCTTTATGTACCGGGCGTCCGGTTTCTTTATCCCATAAAACCGTGGTTTCGCGCTGATTGGTAATGCCAATGCCCGCAATTTCGTTAATGGTAATATCAATTTTACTCATTGCTTCATACATCAGGCCGGTTTGGGTTGCCCATATTTCCTCCGCGTCATGCTCAACCCAGCCGGGCTGAGGAAAATACTGGGTAAACTCCTTTTGCGCCGCGCTGCAAATCCGTCCGTTTTTATCAAATATAATGCAGCGGCAGCTGGTTGTCCCTAAATCCAGCGCCATAATGTATTTATCCATTTGGGCATCCCCCCTGCCAACAAAAATTTTAATACTGTATAACATAATTATAACAAAAAAACCGCTGTAAAAGCGGCTTTTTTTATTTAGTTTTTACAACGGCTTAAAAATTTCCGTTAACCAGGTGGCAGGCTACAAAATGCCCGGGCACAACCTCTTTAAGCTCTGGTTTTACGCTGCGGCAAATTTCCATACACTGCCCGCAGCGGCTTTGAAACGGGCACCCTTTCGGCAAATCAAGCGGGCTTGGAATTTCGCTTTCCAGCGGTTCTATTTTTTCGCCCGGTTTAAAATCAACCTTAAACACCGATTTCATCAGCGCCTTTGTATAAGGGTGCATGCCTTCGGTGCTGATGCGCCTTCCATAACCGATATATTCCACGATATTGCCCAAATACATAACGGCAATCTGGTGGCACATTAAATCAACAAGCCCCAAATCATGGCAGATAAAAAGATAGGTAATGCCTTTTTCTTTCTGCAGGCGCACCAAAAGCTCGCAGATTTTTTCCTGCACCGAAACATCCAGCGCGCTTGTAGCTTCGTCACACACCACAATCTTTGGCTCCAGCGAAAGCGCGCGCGCAATGCCCAAACGCTGACGCTGCCCGCCGCTCATGTTATGCGGGTAACGGTCCTTAAAATCTTCCGGCAGTTCTACCATACGCAAAAGTTCTGCCGCTTTGGCGTCAACTTCGCTCTTTTTTATCAGCCCAAAATTCAGCAAAGGTTCGCAAACAATTTCTTTAACCTTCATTTTAGGGTTAAAAGCAGCTGCCGGGTCCTGAAACACCATTTGTATTTTACGCCTGTTCTGGCGTGCCGCTTCACCGCGCAGTTTTAAAATATCCTGCCCGTCAAAAATAACTTCGCCGCCGCTTGCCGGATGTATCTGCAAAATAGTGCGCACCAGCGTGCTTTTGCCGCAGCCCGATTCGCCTATAATGCCAAGCGTCTGCCCGGCATAGGCGTTAAGGGTAACATTATCGCACGCCGTCAGCATTTTTCCGCCTTCCGCCGCAAATTTTTTTGTTAAATTTTTAATTTGTAAAATTACAGGTGCTTCAGCGTTCATAATATTTCTTATCTCCCAATACCGGCACAGCCGCAAGCAGTTCTTTGGTATAGGCGTGCTGCGGGTTTTCAATAATTTCGCGCCCGCCGCTTTCCACCACATGTCCGTTTTTCATAACCATCAGTTTGTTAGATACATACGAAGCCATACCAATGTTATGCGTTACCAAAATCACCGCCGCATTATATTCATTGCGCACGTCAACAATCTGGCGTATTATCTGCGCCTGCGTGGTAACATCAAGCGCACTGGTAGGCTCGTCTGCCAAAAGCAGCTTGGGGCTGAACATCATGGCCATGGCAATGCCCACGCGCTGGCGCATGCCGCCCGAAAGTTCAAACGGATAACTGTTCATAATGTTCTGAGGGTTCGGCAGGCGTACTTTATTAAGCATATCTTTCGCCATTTCCGCGGCTTCCGCCTTCGATTTCTGCGGAGCGTGAGCAAGAATGTAATCTGTAAACTGTTCGCCTATGCGGCGGATGGGATTTATCATGTTGCCGCTGTCCTGAAAAATCATCGACATTTCGCGGCCGCTGATTTTACGCCAGTCCTCACGCGTGTTTTTCAGCATATCGCGCCCGTCAAAAGTTATGCTGCCGCCCGAAACATGCCCTCTGCCAGGCAGGCAGCCCATAATGGCACGGATAACGGTTGTTTTGCCGCTGCCCGATTCGCCTACAATTGACAGAATTTCGCCTTTATCAAGTTGAATGTTTACACCCGATACGGTAAGTTTGCTGCCGTAACTGATGTCCAGATTTTTTACATCAAGAAGCATTAATTTAATCCCTTCTTTGCAGCTTAGTCAGCAGGGGCAACATCTTTGGTCAGCCAGTAATAATCTGCCGGTTTAATATCGGCGTTTTTCAAGGTTACTTTGCTTACCATATTTGTTTTAGGATAGCCAAAGAACAAACCTGCACCGTCGTTAAGCAGAATCTGCTGCATCTGAATCATTAAATCGCGGCGTTTGGCAGGGTCAAATTCAACCGCAAGCCTGTCGCTCAGAGCATCATATTCGGGATTGCTGTAACCGGTAGCATTCTGCGGGTCACCGGTTTTCCAGTACCAGTTAAGGTATACGGCAGGGTCGCCGCTGTTGGCAGTAAGAATATTGGAAATGCAAAGGTCAAAATCGCCGCTCCGGCGGATTGGGTCAAGCACGTTGTAATCAACATTTCTCATATTAACCTTAATGCCGATTTTTTTAGCGTCGGACTGGGTTGCTTCTGCATAAAGCGGCAGTTCAGCGCGTCCGCTGTAATAAATAAAATCAAGTTCAAGGTTTTTGCCGTCTTTATCCACATAACCGTCGTTATTGGTATCTTTCCAGCCTGCTTCTGCCAAAAGCTGTTTTGCGCGTTCCACATTATAGGCATTCGGGTCGGTCAGCTGGTCAAAGCCGTAATCCAAAGAAGGCGGAATGGGCGCTTTGCCCGTAATGAAGGTATCCTTAAGCAATACTTTGTTGTAGGTTTCGCGGTCAAGGCAGCTGATAAGCGCAGCGCGTACTTTCGGGTCGTGGCACGGGCGTCCTTCGTTCATATTAATCTGCGCCAGTACGGCACGCAGCGAAGCAAGTTCGGAAATATTGTATTTTGCTTTATCCTGGAACAGCTGCAAATCGCCGGACGCTATATTGATTGCCATATCAATTTCGCCTGACTGCAAAGCCATTGCACGGGTGTTGGGGTCATCAATGGTAGGAATTTCGGCAATTTTAAACGGAACCTTGCCGTCCCAGTAATTGGGGTTTGCTTCCATAACGGCTTTGGCCTTGCTGTATTCCTTAACCATATACGGTCCGGTGCAGATAGGCCCCTGTTTTGCATAATCGCGGTCAGTTACGCTGGTATCAATAATAATGAACAGCGGGTCGGCCAGCATGCCCGGCAGAGTCGGCACCGGATTTTTGGTTTTAATAATTAAATTCTGGCCGTCGGCAGTAATATTGTCGAACTGGAAAAAGGTTTCCGCACGGTTGGATTTTTCAAAAGTACGTTCAATGGATTTTTTTACGGCGTCGGCAGTTACTTTGTTGCCGTTGCTGAATACCGCTTTATCATTAATTTTAAAAGTCCAGGTCAGCTTATCATCGCTGATAGACCAGCTTTCTGCAAGCCACGGAGTAAGATTCATTTTATCGTCAAATTTAACAAGGCATTCGCCAAGGCCGTAACGCATTACAACCCAGCTGAAGAAATTATCGGTAGGTTCAAGGCTGTCGGCAAAGTTGGTAACGCCAAATTTTATCGTATCTTTAGCCGCACCGCTTTTTGCGGAATCATCACCGCCGCAGCCTGCTGCCGCAAAAGCAAGTAATCCCATCATGGCAAGCGCTGCCGTAATTTTTGCTGTTTTTTTCATAAATACATCTTCCTTTCCGTTATATACCATCCATTAAACAGTTTTTATTCTTCCTGGCGCGGGTCGAGTACGTCGCGCAATGCGTCGCCCCACAGGTTAAAAATTACTACCGTAACAAAAATTGCAAGGCCCGGGAAAATCATCAGCCACGGCGCCGTTTGCAGCTGCTGCCTGCCTTCGTTAAGCATTAAGCCCCATTCCGGCGCAGGCGGCTGTGAGCCGAAGCCGAGGAAGGAAAGCCCTGCCAGCTCCATCATCATGGCGCCGATATCGGACGCCGCCGTTATTACCATCAGCGGCAGAATATTCGGCAGGATATGCTTCCATAATATATGTGTTGAAGTGCCGCCATTAACTATTGCGGCTTCTACAAAGTCGCGTTTTTTTATTTTTAAAACCATGCTGCGTGCAAGGCGGGCATATTTGGTCCATGTTACAATCGTCAGCGCTATAATGGCGTTAATAAGGCTGCCGCCCAAAATACCGGCAACGGCTATGGCCAGAATCATGCCCGGGAAAGAAATCATCATATCGGAAATACGCATAATGACGATATCCACCTTGCCGCCGTAATAGCCTGCCAGTACGCCCAGCGTTGTGCCAACCGCAAAAATAATTGTTACAAGCAGCAGCACGCTCGAAAGCGAATAGCTTGCGCCGTACAAAATGCGGCTGAAATTATCGCGCCCCAGTTTATCTGTGCCGAATAAATGCTCCGCGGAAGGCGGCAGGTAAGCGTTCTGCATTACTGCTTCAAGAGGGTCATACGGCGCAATTAACGGCGCTGCCAGCGCCACTGCAATAAGCAGCAGTACAAAAAAACTTGATACCGCAAAGGCACGGTTGGTTTTTAAACCATTTATAAGTATCTGCATATTATTTACCTGCCTTTCTTAAGCGCGGGTCAAGATGATTATAGGAAATATCAACTATAAGGTTAATTACCATATACATCAGCGCTATCCACAGCACTATGCCCTGCACCAGCTGAAAATCGCGGTAAATAATTGATTGTACGGCAAGGTAGCCAAGCCCCGGCCACGAAAATACTATTTCAACAACGGCCGCACCGCCCAGAAGGTTGCCAAAGGATAACCCCAGCAGGGTAATCAGCGGCAGCATGGCGTTCGGCAGAACTTCCTTCCATAAAATATGGCTTTCGCTCATGCCGCGGGCACGCGCGCCGACAACATAATCCTGGTTAAGTTCTTCAAGCACCGTTGCGCGCACCTGGCGGGTGTATTTGGCCGCCATAACTATGCCCAGCGTTAAAGCAGGCAGCACCAGCGTTTCGGGGCTTACGCGCCCGCCTACAATAGGCAGCAGGCCAAGTTCCAGCCCAAAAATCCACAGCAGCATCAGGCCCATCCAAAAGTTAGGCACCGATACGCCGACGAAAGTAAGCCCGCGCACCATATAATCGAACCAGCTGTTGTGCTTAACGGCGCTGTAAATACCTGCCGGTATGGAAACCAGAAGCATAAAAACCGTTGATGCCACGGCAAGTATTACCGTTGCAGGCAGGCTGTGCATTAATTCTTCTATAACAGGCTTCTTAACCATGTATGAAAACCCAAAATCTCCCTGAACAACCCTTCCGAGCCAGTCGAGATACTGGAAGATAAACGGCTTGTCTAATCCAAGTTCATGGCGCAGCGCTTCAACTTCCTGCTGGCTTACAACAATATCCTCGTTGCCGGCAATCATCTGGCGCACAGGGTCGCCCGGCGACAGCATTACCAGCGCAAAGGTAATAAAGCTGATTCCAAGAAGCACAAGCACTATCTGTCCAATGCGCCCTAATAACTGTTTATTTGACAAAACACACCACTCCCTCACCAAAACTCCTGATAACCAAAATAAAACTCCTGCCGTTTAAGTTTGGCAGCAGGGAGTTTACAAACGCTTAAGTTTATTTTAATTCTCTTGCTACCATGCCGTCACACGCAGCACCGGAAAGCATTAAAGGCAGGCTGCTGACTTGCAAAGCTGCTTACAGCGGCGGGACCGTACCGGTTTTGCACCGGATTTCCATTTTAAGCCACAAGGCACCTTTAACCAGTTTATTCAATTATCATGTTTTAATTTTAGCACTAATTACTAATAAAGTAAATAATTTTTTGTTAAAAATTTTAATTAGTATTTTATACAGTATACCCGTATGGGTATACCGTATAAAAGTGCAAAACCTGCAACGCTTTGCGGATAAAGCTTATCGGGCAGCAGTCCGCAAATGTTTTGCTTATGCTGCGTATGCCTTATCCCGGCAGTACAGGTAATTTAATTTATCAGAACATAATCTGCAGACGGCTCCAGAGAATCTGGTCATTCAGTCCGCTTTCCTTGCCTTCAAGGTCATAGTAGTGCAGCTGGTAAACCATGTTTTTGGCAAGGGTTACACCGCCGCCAACCATATAACCTTTAAAGCCTTCGTCCATATAGTAGCCCCAATCGCCGGGATACATGGTGTGCGCTACAAAAGTGCCCGCGCCCTGGTCATAGTAATTGGCAAACAAGCCCCAGCTGCCGGGTTTGTTTTTGTCGGCACCTTTATAATTGGCACTGATAACATAACCGTCGGTGTCAACATCATTATAGGGCGAATTATAAACGTCCACATCAGAATGCAGGTAAGTTGCACCTAAAGTAAAATCATCAAATTTATATTTAGCGCTTACATTCCAAATGCCGTTATCATCACCTTTTTTGGCAGGTACATAACCACCGCTGTACGCATCTGCACTGCCTTTGGAATCTTTAAACTCGTCATAACCGGCAGCAAGTGTCAGCCTTCCGATTTTGCCGGAAACTTCCCCGCCCCACATTTTTTCGTAGCCATAATCACTGGCAGTTGTAACTGGTTTGCCAACATAAGCGCTTACCTGTACGTCTTTGCCGTAGGCAGCGCGGATAAATTCCGCCGTATCATCATAAACAAAGCCGTTGCCTGTGTAATGGTCACCCTTGCCGGCAATTACTTTTACGCCGCCCAGCCTGCCGCTGACATAGGCCTGATTTAAAGTCACATCATCATCGCCAGTACTGCCCTTGCTCTTACCGTCAATATCGCTTAAAATTTGGTTATTTTCAAAACGTCCGGTATAGGTCCAGTCTTCGTTAATATTACCGTTAACAAAAATACGGGTACGTAAACGGTGCTGCGCAATGCTGCCAACTTTAGAGTTTTTCTCTTTCAAATCTCCGCTGCGGTCGCCGTATTCATAGCGGATTTGCCCGGTAATGCGCACATTATCGGTTTTCTTTTCCAAATTTGCTACACGCACGCCAAGGCTGTCGAGCTCACCGGCAAATTCTGCTGCAAGCTTGTCTACATTTGCACCATTCGCCATTGCTTTGGCCACAATCTGCGCCATTTCATAGCGGGTCATTAATCTATCGCCGCCGTAAGTGCCGTCCGGGTAACCTTCTACCACGCCCTCTGCCGCCAGCTTGTTTACAGCGTCATAAGCCCAGTGCCCTGCCGGTACATCGCTGAACGGATTTGCCGCATACGCGGAAGCGGTAATTCCCATCGCTATCGTCATTGCTAAAAGTAAAGTTTTTTTCATTTGCTTTCCTCCATTTTTTATTTATATAAAGCCGCAGCAAAAACAGTAAGGTCTCCTGGCTTCCCTGCTCTTTCCGCTGCGGCCGGTTTGCTTAATAAGCGTCAACGCCACCGCGCCCTCCGCCTACAACGCGTACGTTTACTACGTTAAACGCTGCCTTAATTACCGGCAGCCAGCGGCTTACAAGAGCAGTACGCAGTTTTTCCGCACCGGCAAGTATTAACAGCGAACTGCCGCTGATGTTAATGTTTTCCAGCGGATTAATGTATTTTTCAAAATCTGCTTCACCCATTGCCGTTTTTAAACGCACAAGCCCGTCCAAAAGCTCCGGCTTTTCAAACGCGGCACGCACCTCAAATTTTTCAAAAGGTTCTGTTTTTATGCTTTTGTTTTCAGCATGAACAAATTCTTCATCCAATCTTCCGCCATAGCCCAAAAAATCTTCTGCCATTTTTAATTCCTCCTGTCTGAATAAATAATTAAAACCGTCCCCGGTTTTTCGGAAACGGTTTTTTATGCAAAGATACATTAACGCCTTAATGCGCAATTATCAATACATACCCGTCTCCCGCAGGCTAAGCTAAATGCTTATGTACAGCAATCTGCTGGCTTGGGCTTAACCAAAACCTGCCTGCATAACAGGCGTGCCCTTACAGCGGCGGGACCGCACCGGCTTTGCACCGGTTAACATTACTGCACAACAATATTAACTTGATTATATTTTAGCACTACTTCTCAGTAATGTAAATACACTATCAGTAAATTTTACCATTTAATTTTATATATTGTATACCCGTATGGGTATAAACCATAATCCTTTTATTTAATACACCAGCCAATCATTAAAATTCACCAAAGTAGGTTTTCTTTAAACGGTCAAATTCCTGTGACTTTCTAAAGTTTCTCAAGCCTTCGTTTAATTTGCTTAAAAATTCTTTGTCACCTTTTCTTACGGCGAGAGCAACATTATCTGTTTTTAAATCGCCGGAGGCAAATTTAATTTTATCCGCATAACCGTTTGCTATAAAAAAGCTGCCGGCCGATTTGGAAATTACGGCACAATCGGCTTCGCCGTCAATTACTTTGGCCATTGCTTCTTCTATGCTCGGCGTTTCAATAACTTTGGCAGCACCGCCAAAATCATTAACCATTGCCAGCGCAAAACTGTTATGTTTTACGGCAACAACCTTGTCTTTTAAAGCGCTTATATTATCTGCCGTAAAATCGTTTCCGGCAGCAACAGCAATCCTGAACCCGTCATTCAAATAACTTTCCGAAAAATCAACCGCCTGCTGCCTTTCCGGTGTAACGCTGAAACCGGAGGCAATTACATCATAACGTTTGCCGTTAAGCCCGTTTATTAAATCATTTAAGCCGGTATTTACAAATTCAACCCCGCTGTAACCCATGTTTGCAGCCACGCCGCGCATAAGTTCAACATCAAACCCGGTAAAATTATCCGTGCCCTTCCGGTAATACTCAAAAGGCGGAAAGTTGGCGTCAAGCCCCACTTTAAGTACCCGGGAACCTTCCTCACCGGCTTCTTTCTGCCCTGCGCACGCTGCTATCAAAAGCATGCACACAAGGCTCATAACAACAAGCAGTAATCTTTTCATAAAAAAACACTCCCCCAACCTGTAAGAATTGTGAGAGTGTAAACCTTGCATCCGGTTATGCTTTTATTATAAACCTGTTAAATACTAAAATCAATCGTATTTAATTAAGTTTTTTATATTTATAAATACTTTAATACGTTTTATTTTTTCTATCTTTTAGAATTATATATCACATTTCTGTATGGGTATAAAAATAAACCCCGGAGCTTTTAAATTCCGGGGTTTACAGGTATTACACCGCTTTATTGATAAAATTACCAGTCAAGGTTTTCGGTTTCAACGCGGCCTCTGCCGGTAAGGGCATCCAGCATAATGCGCTGTTCAAGCTGTGCGGCAAGTTTTTTGGTAAATTTAACGGTATCCGGGTTTACGGACATGCTGTCGATACCGCTCTTAATGAGGAATTCGCAGAATTCAGGATATACGCTCGGTGCCTGGCCGCAGATGGAAACGGTTTTGCCGTCTTTATGGGCAACTTCGATAAGGTGGCGGATTGCACGGCGTACTGCCAGATTGCGTTCGTCATAAATATGGGATACGGTGTCGTTGTCACGGTCGCAGCCCAAAATCAGCATGGTAAGGTCGTTAGAGCCGATGGAGTAACCGTCAACATATTTGTTGAACTGGTCGGCAAGAATAATATTGGAAGGAATTTCTGCCATCAGCCATACTTTAAAGTCTTTGCCGCGTACAAGGCCTTCGCCTGCCATAATGGCGGTAACTTTTTCACATTCTTCCACGTTGCGGCAGAACGGAATCATTACGTTAAGGTTTTTCAGGCCGAATTCTTCGCGTACTTTGCGTACTGCCTGGCATTCCAGTTTGAATGCTTCTACATATTTCGGGTCATAGTAACGGGAAGCGCCGCGCCAGCCAAGAAGCGCGGAAGGTTCATACGGCTCAAATTCGTCGCCGCCCTTCAAATCGCGGTATTCGCTGGATTTGAAATCGCTGAAGCGCAGGGTTACCGGACGCGGAGCCATTGCCTGGCATACCTGGCGGATGCCTTCGGCAAGCTGGTCAACAACTTTTTCCGGATGGCCGGTTTTAATAAGATACAGCGGATGTTCATGAATGTAAGTGGTCCAGATAAATTCTTCGCGCATCAGGCCAATGCCGTCGCAGGGCAGTGCGGAATATTTTTCTGCAAGGTCCGGGTCACCGAGGTTCATGTAAATTTTGGTGCCGGTCGGCGGGAAGTATTCAGCTACGGGAGCAGCAGCCTGAGCCTGTGCTTCCGGTTTCTTTTCTTCCAGAATGCCTTCATATACAACGCCATGAGTTGCGTCAACGGTTACATCAATGCCGTCGGGAACGGTAGTGGTTGCAGCTTCACCGCGGCTCTTGGTGCCTACGATACACGGAATGCCAAGTTCACGGCTTACAATGGAAGCGTGGCAGGTCATTCCGCCGCTGTCGGTTACAATGGCTTTTGCTTTCTTCATAGCCGGTACCCAGTCAGGAGCGGTCATTTCGGTTACGAGTATTTCGCCTTCCTTGAACTCGTCGATATGGGACGGGTCGAGGATAACGTGAGTGCGGCCGGATACAAGGCCCGGGCTTGCGGGCAGGCCTTTAACGATAACCTTGCGGTCGGTAGCTGCTGCTTTTGCTTCAACTTTAGGTTTGTTTTCTTTATTGCGGCGGCTCCATACGGTTTCGGGGCGTGCCTGGAGAATCCAGATTTTGCCGTTGCGGGAATCAATGCCCCATTCCATATCCATATAGCAGCCATAATGTGCTTCAATTTTTTTAGCGTATCCTGCAAGTTCAAGAATCTGTTCGTCGGTAAGGGTCTGAACATTGCGTTCTGCTTCCGGTACGGGCAGTTCTTCGCAGTCGCCGCCTTCTTTGCGCACAAGCATAACGTCCTGCTCGTTTACGCAGCGGTCAACAATTTTGTTTTCTGCTTTGGAAACGGTGTAGTTATCCGGGGTAACGGTACCCTGTACAACATATTCGCCAAGGCCGAAAGCAGCTTCAATAAGGATGTTGCTGTCGTCGCCGGTAGCAACGTTAACGGTAAACATAACGCCGGCAGCTTTGCTGAATACCATCATTTGAATAACTGCGCTGAGAGCTACTTCGATATGGTCGAAGCCCTGTTTTTCACGGTAGTATACGGCGCGGTCGGTAAAGCAGGAAGCATAGCATTCCTTAACTTTCGCAATAATGTTTTCTGCGCCTTTTACGTTAAGGTAAGTATCCTGCTGGCCTGCAAAGCTGGCATCCGGCAGATCTTCTGCGGTAGCGCTGCTGCGTACTGCAACATAAGGTTCAGCTTCGCCCACTTTTTTGCCCAGTTCTTCATAAGCTGCGGCAATGGCTGCTTTTAAATCTTCCGGCATTTCTTCTGCCATAATGGCTTCGCGCAGGCGTGCACTTACGTCGCGCAGCAATGCGCTGTTTTCAACGTCGGTAAGTTCAGCCAGGATAGCCTGCATTTTTTCTTTCAGGCCGCTCTTTTCAATAAAATATCTATAAGCATATGCAGTAGTTGCAAAACCATACGGTACAGGTACATCAGTTTTAGATGTCATTTCACCAAGAGAGGAAGATTTGCCGCCTACAATGGCAACGTCGCCTCTTTCCATTTGCTCGAACCAGAGAAGAAATTCTTTTTCCTTATTCATGTCCGTTACTCCTTTGTAATATACTTTTAGGGTTGCACCCTTAATATAGTGTATACTATATCACACTTGTGTATTATATTCAAGCTGTTTTAAAAATTTCTCCAAACATTTTACAAAAGCCCGCCATTTTATTATGACGGGCTTTAAATTAAACTATTTTAAATTATTTGGGGTTTTTGCGGCTCCACAGATAACCGATTGCCATTAAAACAACACCGGCAACGTCGGTATACAGGCCCGGGTCGATAAGGCCGAGGCCGCCGAAGAAGAACAGGCAGCGCTGCAGGAAGCTAAGATGGCGGGTAAAGTACGCGCCCATTGCCGCAGCAACGCCAACCATGCCCAAAATAGCCGTGCAGCAAGAGAATACAACGCCGAACGGAGTAGCGTTAATCATCAGAATTTCAGGCGACAGTACAAAGATGTACGGAATGATGAATGCCGCAATAGCCAGTTTGGAAGCGTTGATGCCGGTACGCAGCGGGTCGCCGCCGGAAATACCGGAACCGGCGTAAGCTGCCAGAGCAACCGGCGGAGTAATATCGGCAACAATGCCGAAGTAGAATACGAACATATGCGCTGCCAGTACAGGCACATCCATCTGGATAAGGGCCGGTGCAGCAATGGTGGAAGTAATTACGTAGTTAGCGGTTGTAGGCACGCCCATGCCGAGGATAAGGGAAGTAAGCATGGTAAATACCATTGCCGGCATAAGGTGGCCGCCTGCAAGGTCGAGCAGTGCGGTTGCCATTTTAAGGCCAACGCCGGTTTTGGTTACAACGCCGATAATAATACCGGCGGTTGCGCAGGCAATAAGTACGCCCAAAATGCCTTTGGAACCGTTAATCATGCCGTTTACAAAATCTTTAAAGGTAATGCGGGTTGATTTGCGCAGGCAGGAGCTTACAATTGCAAGCACAATGCCTACCAATGCCGCACGCATCGGAGTATAACCGTTGGTAAGGAAGTAAATAATAGCGATAAGAGGAATTACCAGATGGCCTCTTTCGATGAAAATAGATTTGTAGCTCGGCATTTCATCGCGGCTCATGCCTTTAAGGCCGAGCTTCTTGGCTTCAAAATGTACGCCCAGCCAAATGCCGGTAAAGTACAAAATAGCCGGAATAACGCCTGCTTTTACAACTTCCATGTAAGGAACGCCTACGAATTCAGCCATCAAAAAGGCTGCCGCGCCCATTACAGGAGGCATTAACTGGCCGCCGGTAGAAGCCGCAGCTTCAACAGCACCGGCAAAGTCTTTGCCGTAGCCTAATTTTTTCATCATCGGAATGGTGAACGAACCGCTGCCTACTACGTTAGCAACAGAGCTGCCGGATACGGTACCTTCCAAAGCACTGGAGATAACCGCTACTTTTGCCGGGCCGCCGGATGCCCAACCTGCAATGGCATTGGAAATATCAATAAAGAATTTGCCAAGACCGGTAGCTTCCAGATAAGCGCCGAACAGAATGAACAGATAAATGAAGGTTGAAGATACGCCCATCGGGGTACCGAAAATGCCTTCGGTTGTATAGTACAGGTAGTTTACAAGTTCATGCAGGCCAAGGCCGCGGTGAGCGATAATACCCGGCAGCATGCGCCCGAACAAACCGTACAGCACAAACAAAATGGCAATAGTAATCATCGGCCAGCCAACTACGCGGCGTGCGCCTTCAATTACAAGCAGCGTGCCAATCAGCGCTATAATATAGTCCGTTTCGTTGTTCATACCTGCACGCAGTACCAAATCGTGGTAGAACACAACTATGTACATCGAAACTGCAACGCCAACAACGGCAAAGCCAACGTCAATCCAGTTCATTTCCTTACGCGACCAGGACTGGCGCATCGGGTAAAGCAAAAATACCAGTGCAAAACCAAAGGCCAGATGAATGGCTCTTTGCAGCTGCGCATCTAAAATACCAAACGCTGCAGTATAAACCTGAAAAATACAGAAAACAATGCAGATAGCATTAATAATCGTATTCCAAATGCCCGTAAGTTCCCTCTTATCCGATTCTTTATCATATTTTCTTAAAATTTCTTCTGCGGAAAGCTGGGCCTTTTCAATATCGTCAATAATTTCTTTCTTTAAATCCATTACATCCACCTCTCACAAACAAATTTTATAAAAACAAACTCATTCCAGCCAGTAACGGTAACGCGGTTCTGCTTTTATGGTAAGCAGCGTGCCGTGCCCGAACATCTTACATAAATCATATACAGTTTCATTATGCAGTATTTTGGGGCTCGCCTGCACTGCGGGCCGCATTTTTATAATTTTATAAGGCCGGTTTAATGTAAGTTTAAAATGCCCGTCAGGCAGCGCTTCAAATTTCCCTTCAGAGGCCGAAAACGGAAAGCCGCATCCCTGCGACTGGTAAATGGTATGCGTTAAAACCATGTCGTCCGCGCCGTTAACGGTAAAATTATCGCGCCACAGCGTAAGCTCATAAGAATGTTTGAATTCCATCTGCCAGGTTTCTCCCAGTTCAACCGCAAAACATGCTTTTGCACCGCGCTCCGGCAGCATGGCAACTACAAGCTGCGAAGCATACCAGTAAAACAAACCTGCGGCGGCAATAACGCTGCATATAAAAACCGTATATAATTTAGATACACCCCGGTTACCGAGCACAAACGGTGACCGGGGCGTCTCTTTAAACCACATTGTTATTTTTCTTTAAAGAATTTTTCAGCGCCTGCATTTACAGGAATGGACATGCCATCCATAGCGCTTTCTTTAGTGATTACATTTGCTGCGGAATGAGCTGCTTTAAGACGGTCGAGGTTGGTGTAGATAGCCTTGGTTACAGCATAACCGGTATCGGCATCCATTTTGTCGGTTACAGCAAGCATGCAGCGTACTGCTACTGCGGAGCAGTCGGCAGCCTGTTTGTTATAGGTGTTAGCCGGAATGTTAACTTTGGTGTAGAACGGATATTCTTTAATCAAAGCATCAGCTTTATCAGTTGCAACCGGAAGCAGAACTACATTGTTCTGGGTAGCAATATCCTGAATTGCTGCTGTCGGATGGCCTGCGGTTACGAAAGCAACATCAACGTTGCCGTCTTTCAGTGCGCTGGAAGCTTCGGCAAAGGAAAGATACTGAACGTTAATATCATCGTAAGTAACGCCATATGCTGCAAGAATCTGGCGTGCGTTTGCTTCGGTGCCGGAACCCGGTGCGCCTACTGCTACGCGTTTGCCTTTAACCTGGGAAAGGTCGGTAATGCCGGTTTCGGCAAGGGTTACAATCTGAATGGTTTCCGGATACAGAGTTGCCAGGCCATAAAGGTTGGTAACTTTTTTGTCTTTAAACATTTCGGTGCCATTTACGGCATAATAAGCGTTATCGTTCTGAATGAAGGCGATATCAACCTGCCCCTGCTGCAGCATGTTAATGTTGGCAATGGATGCGCCGGTTGCCTGTGCAGAAGCGTTGCAGCCCGGAATATTCTTGTTAAGGATATCCGCAATTGCGCCGCCGAGCGGATAATAAGTACCGGCGGTACCGCCTGTTGCGATATTAATGAATTTCTGCGTTGCGGCTTTACCGCCTGCCTGGTCTTCACCACCGCCGCAGCCTGCTACAAGTACAGCAAAGAGCATCATGGACATTAAAAAAGCCAATAGTTTTTTCATAGTTTTCCCCCCTGTAAATAGTGAACGAATATCCTTCTTGAATGTAAACAGGTATTACGCCACATTATTATGTTGTTAAATTCGCTTTTTTTTCACAAATTCCTGCAAAGCTGTTTTTATTTTTGGCATTTTATTGTTTGTATACAATATTCTTTTTAAATACATTTTAAAATTGCCTGTTTTATGTAAACTTTTGCAAAAAAACTGTAACTATGTTATCATTAATAAGTAAAAATATGTAAGCATTACAAACTTATAATAAAAGGATGTGTTATAAATGCAAAACAACAATGCTTATAATCTTCAGCTTGCCAAAACCCTTTTTGAAAATACTTATGCGGCAAGAGTATTAAACGACAACAAAGACGTTATCGGCAAACTGCGTATTGTGCCCTGCCTGCCGCTTGACAGAAGCCTGCTTCCTGCCGACGCACCGCAGGTAAGCCCGTTCCTTCTCGTTATTGTAGACGACGCCGATATCAACAAAGACAACCTTATTGACTTTGAAGAACGCGTATCTCTGGCACTTTTAAAACGTTTCTCCACTGAAACCGTTGCTTTCCAGCACTGCCAGTTCTACTATCCTTCCCCGGCATTTATTTTTGAACAGCCCGGTGCAACCGACACTCCGCTGCCGCCGACCCCTGTAATGTAAGCACAAACTTAACAAACAAAAAATTAAGCATCTGCTTTGGAGTTCTTCTTCCAAAACAGATGCTTTTTATTTTGCATTTTTGTTTTGCTTTTTTGAAACTAAATATATTTTGAATTTATTACTTTTATATTTATGTTTGTCAAAACATTCTCATTGCTTATTATTTTCACCTTCCCATTCCAAACAGAATATTGATATATCCTGTCTTTAGGTATATTTATTTCTAAACTTAAAGGTATAATTTTATTTTTATTCTCAGTTAAATATTCGTCCTCCCTAATTTGTTTCCATAAACCTTTTTTGCTTCCTTGAGATACAAAAGCGTTTATATTTTCTGTCTTATAACTTATATTTTCGGCATTTATATCATTTTTGCAGCGCAAATACACAGTAAATACATACGGCTCTAAATAATATTTTAAAATACCCATTTTAGCTATATCCACAACACATTCTACATGCTTATCTTTTCTCAAATTAACTTTTTCCCGTACAACATCATTATCATTTTCTGTTTTTAAAATATTTAATAAGCACATAAAAATAACCATCATTATAAATATCATAAATTTATATACTGGTCTTTTTTTCATTTTTTATTCCCTTCAACTTCTTCACAATTAATTTAAACAGTATAAAAAACAAAAATATAAATCCCGGCATACAATTAAACTTACAATTGCTGCAAACACCGGTACAAAAATTACTTGTATTAAAAATATTTAGCGGTATTCCCATAGATACCAAAAAAGTAATTATCTTATTTTTCATTTTAATTCTTATTAGTGTACTTTATCGCTTTTACAGGGCATTTTTCAATACAAACGCCACATACTATACAATTATGTATATTAACTTTTATTTTATCATCTTTATTCTCTATTGATTTCATAGGACACAAATTAATACATTTCTTGCATTTAATGCATTTAGAGTTTTGTATAACCAACTTATAAGAATATTTAAATTTACTTCCAAAATAATAAAATAAATTTTGTATCGCTCCAACAGGACATAAAAAATTACAATATCCACGTCCACCCTCAGTAAAAAGCCCAAAAAGAATTATCCAAAAAATAAATGTTAAAATTAAACTAGAAGTTAAAGATACTGTATATCCATGAATAAAATAATTTATCAACAAGTCAAATAAAAACAGATTACAATAACTACAAGCTAAGATGCCTTTAAAAAACGGTAAAACCATAAATCCTATTAACATTCCATATCTTGCAGATGTAATATCTATATATTTATTCCACGAAATTTTCCACTTAAAAGGAATAATTTTACTTAAATATTCACTAAACGCACCAGCAGGACACAATTTACCACAAAAAATTGGTCCAAAGATGAATGATATTAAAAAAAGTATTACTGCATAAGCAATAAACGGTGTTGCCATAGTAAACAATTTACCATCCAATAGATGTTCTGTCTGTATCCTAAAACAAACATCATGAATATTTAATTCACTCCAATCACCCGTAAATAAATATAATATCGATTTTTGAAATAAAGCAAATGGTGCATAAAATAAACAAAAACCTAAAATATATCCTGCTAATCGTTTAATTTGAAATAACATACAAGTCACCTTTTTATAGCATAATACAGGATAGAATTTTTATTCTATCCTGTATTAAATATTTAGAAACTATATCTCATACCCACAGTATAAGTTCTTCCAGAGGTAGCCTCATTACAATAAAATTCTCTATCTAATAAATTATTTATAGAAAACTGCAAAGTTACTCCTTTAGAAATTTCATAATTTATACCAGTATTTACTATAAAGAAAGCATCTTCTGATCCATACTCATTACTTTCAGAATCCGGAGCTTGTCTTTCACTTACATATTGACAATCTATCAGAGCATTCCATTTATCATAATTATATTCTAATCCTGCATAAAACAAATGTTTTGGTATTTCATAATCGTTACTTTTTTCTCCACCTTGTTCCAACTTGCCTCTTTGCCATGAATAATTTAAGTAACCGTTAAATTTATCACTGAATTTATGATTTATCTCAAATTCTACACCGTCACGTTTTTCAGAATCAAAATTTATATATTTCTTTACACCCTTTCCTTTATATGATTCTCCTTCTATTAAATCAGATGCAGCAATTTTATCATCTGTTTCTACATGATATAAAGTTACACCAATATTAGTATTGTCATTTAATACTTTCTTCATACCAATTTCAAAAGTATCAGAAGTTTCTGGTTCAAGTTCAGGATTAGGGACATACCAATAACGTGAGAATTCAGAATATCTATAGATTTTATACATTGCTGGTGGATTAAACGAATGCCCATAAGATACATAATAATTGGTATTATCATCAGCTTTATAATCAAATGCAATTTTAGGACTTATTTCATTATAACTTGCCGAATCTGATGTTTCATTATATTCCGAACCAGATTCGTTACTCCAAAAATTGCCGCTGCCTTTCTTATAATGGTCAAATCTAGCACCTAAATACATTGTAACTGGTTCACTAATTTTATATTCATCTTGCAAGTAAATTGCCATATTTTTAACTTTACCGCTGTCTTCAGCATATTTATTAGTTTTTGAATCCTGGTCTTTCCAATGACTTAAATTAAATCTTTCTTGTGTCATTTCTTCTTGCTTGAAATTTGCACCAAGCACAATACTATGTTTTCCAATATTTTCCCATGCTTTTTCAACTGTAAAGTTATAAATTTTACCAGGGTGCGAAGAATAATGTCCTGCCCCGCGCCAATCTATGTCATTATAATCATCAGGCACATCAGCACTGCTATATCCACTTTTTTTATCTTCTAAATAGCTAAAAATAGCAGAAAACTTATTGTCTTCATCTTTATAATTTAAACTATGGATGTCACGTTCATTAATATTATCATATCCATAGAAATTACTTGCTTTTATACTAATAATATCACCATTTTGTGTAGTAACATTACCACTCCAAACAGGATTACCATTAGCATCTCTTACATATGTAAAAGGATTTTTATAACTAAAATCTGTTTTATATTTAGAATATGTATATTTTATAGACTTGCTTTCGTCAAAATTATACTTTACATTAGCCGTATAATTTTCATGCTCCCAATCTTTATCACCACGGCCACCATAAATATATTTACCATCGCTTAACACTGGTAAATCTGCGGTATAATCTCCTGTTCCACTTTTACCAGATGCACTATTATAATATCCGTGATAACCGTCAGACTTTCTATTTTCATAACCCAATCCAAAAGACCATTTGTCATTTACTTTGGAATTAAGCGATAATGCCTTTTTCCATGTATTATTACTTCCATAAGTAAGTGCAGCATTTACATGAGTTCCTTCTTCCGGTTCTTTAGTAATAATATTTATTACACCACCAACAGCATGACCACCATAAATCGAAGAAGCAGCACCGCGTAAAACCTCAATACGTTCAATGTTTTCAACAGGAATCATATTAAAGTTTACATCACCATCATAAGTATCATTCATTTGAACGCCATCTACTAAAACGAGAATATCCGATGAAGAAAAGCCTCTTAATTGTATCCCACCTTGAGCTGCCTGACTCATATATACACCAGGCAAATGCTGTAATGCTTCCTGTACAGAAGTAACATTTTTTTCTTCTATTTCTTTTGCTGTAATAACACTAACACTAGAAGGTACTTCTTTTAATTCCTTCATAGTCCTTGTCGCTGTAACAACCATTTCATTCAAAGTAAAATTATTTTCTACATTTTCTTTTTGCGCCGTACTGTCAGGTTCGGCAGGTTCTTCTGCACTAGCATAGCTCATAAACCCCATGCTGCTTACAGCACACAGCACTGCCAAAGCCAGTGCCTTTTTCTTGCTTTTCAACATCAAAAATACACCTCATAAATAATTTATTTTTTAATTTTTCCTGCCGAGCTTGCCGAGTTTCGCGTGCCGGAAAAATTAAAAGCTAGTTGAGCTTTCCTTTTGTCGCAAAACAAAACGCCTGTCCGCAAAAAGGCAGGCAGGCGTAATAATTCCTTTCGGTTTGCGCCATTCCGTCTGTCGCAGAATGTTTCTTGCGTCTAAATCAGGCAGTTCTTCTGGCTCTGCTTCATCGCTTGCCTTGCCTTCCCAGTTTTTACCCAGTGACATTTTAAGGCTTGCTCTGCATTACAGCTGCGGGACAGCACAGGTTTTGCACCTGTTTCTCTATTAAGCGTTAACGCACCTGATTTAATAATTATCGATATAAAGTTTTAGTTATATATTTTTATTATTGATATTAAATATCATATTCAAAAGTATAGCATTATAAGGAATTTACGTCAAGTATTTATTTTTAATAGCTATAAAAAACTATCGATATCCATTATCAAATATACCCATGTGGGTATTGCTTTTGTATTTTATTAGTATTATACTTTCAATAAATCTTAATATTATCAGCCGCAGGCGTGCCAGGCACTTAATAGAAAATCCGGTATAAGCCGGAACGGTCACGCCGCTGTAAGGGGAGCAAACTCCATTTATGCCACTGGGAAACCGGGAAGGCGGATTTTGCGATGAACCCAAGTCAGAAGAACTACCTGCGGTATCCGATTCCTGCGAGCGATATGGATAAGGAGCAACAGTTTACTTGCTATGCCTTCTCTGCTACAGGAAAGGCATTATTTATTTTTAGGAGGATTAGTAATGGATTTTATCAGGGAAACAATCATGTATTTTCATAAAGGCGGGCTTGTAATGTGGCCGCTTTTATTTTGTTCGTTTACAGTTTTTGCTATTGCTATTGAGCGTTTTATGTTTTATAAGGCTGCGGATTCCGGCGAAAAGTTTAAAAACGATTACTGCGATTTGCTGAGTCAAAATAATTTGCAGAGCGCTGCGGATTTGGCAAAAGTTACGCCAGGGCAGGTTTCTAAAATAGTTTTTAGCGCTGCCGGCAATGCCGCAACCCAAGAAGATTTAGCCGATTACCTGGAAAACGAACTGGATATTTTTACATCGCTTTTAAAAAACAAGCTGGAATATTTAAGCATTATTGTTACGCTGTCACCGCTGCTGGGGCTTTTGGGCACAATCATCGGCATGATTGGTGCTTTTAGTATTTTTAATCTTCAGGCGGGCGCGCCGATAGCAATTACAGGCGGTATCGGCGAAGCACTTATTGCAACAGCAAGCGGTTTATGCGTAGCTATTATTTCTCTTTGTTTCCACGCTTATTTTACGCACCGTATGGATAATATTATTACAAATGCCGAACGCTGCGCTACTGCACTTTTACAAGCTGAAAGAAGGTGTGCCCGCAAATGAAACTGCGCACGGAGCGAAACCGTAAAGTACCTGAACTAAATATTATACCGATGATTGATATTATGTTCTTTTTGCTGGTGTTTTTTATGCTTAGCACGATGTACATGATTGATTTGAAAACTATACCGGTTAAATTGCCGCAAGCTGCCAATGCCAGCACTGATACAACAACGACTTTTGCAATAACATTAAAAAGTGATGGCAGTATTTATCTAGGCGATAAGGAAACAGATATGCAATCACTTTTAATGCAGGCTGCATTAGAACAAAAAAACAACAGTAATTTTGCAATTGTTATAAGAGCAGAAAAAGATATTGAGTACGGAAGTGTTATTGAACTTGTTGACAAGCTGAAGGGCACAGGCATTACGCGCTTTGGGCTTGCCACCGACGGAGCGGCAAAATGACAGATGAAAAGAAACGGCGCAATGCCGGTTTTATTGGCTCTGCCCTGATACATATTTTAATAGTTTTGGTTATTTCTTTTACCGGATTATTACATTTTTCTTCCGATACCGAAGATATTGTTGAAGTGACATTTTTCGGCGGCGGTGGCGGAGGCGGAGGCGGCAACGGAGTTGAAGCCGCCATTGTAAATGATGGAGCTGCCGGTGAAGAAAGTACTTCTGTTGAAGAAATAGTACAAGATAACAACAACGCAATTCTGGAAGCGTCAAAAGATATTCCTCCCTCCTCATCTTCCAAACATAAAGCTGCTGCCATAAAAAGCAAGGGCAGTTCTGCCGGTACCGGCACCGGGTACGGCAGTGGCCGCGGAAGCGGGACAGGTCCGGGCTCTGGCAGCGGCACTGGTGGAGGCTATGGAAGCGGGCACGGTACTGGCACAGGCAGCGGCTATGGTGAAGGTACCGGCGTTACAGCGTCACCGGCTGTGCCGCCGCGTATTATTAAAAGCTACCAGCCATCTTATCCATCTGCCGAGCGCAATGCAGGTATTGAAGGTACGGTAGTTATACGCTTTTTAATTGACCAAAACGGTAACGTTGAGGATGTAACCCTTATTAATTCGTCCGGCAATGCTAATTTGGATAATGCCGCCGTATCAGCAGGATATAAATGGCGTTTCAGCCCCGCAAAAAACAACGGCGGCTCGCCGGTACGCTGCTACGCAAGCATCCCCATTACCTTTAAAATACGCAAATAAATATCAGTGCTTACACCGTCTGTTAAATACAGGCGGTATTTTTATATAAAAAAACAGTACCGCAAAAGCCATCCATAACTTTTACGGTACTGTGTAATTTTTACATTTTATATTTTCACTTTTTAATTTTCGTATTTATTGCAGTACACACGCGGTATGCGCTGGCTTAACTGGCAGGAAATTTCATCAGGATGGGTATTGGCAAGTTTTGCAATGTCAATTACGGTAATTTCATCATCGCCCTGCGTGCCGATAAGCACCACCTCGTCGCCAACCTTAACATCGGTTTCGCTGCCAAGGTCAACCATCAGCTGGTCCATGCACACGCGCCCTGCCACTTTATAACGCCTGCCGCCGATTAAAACTTCGCCGGTGTTGGAAAGGCAGCGCGGATAACCGTCCGCATAACCGATAGGAACAGTGCCAATCCATGTATCTTCATTGCACTTATAAGTTGCGCCGTAGCCAACGGTATCGCCGGCCTTAATCTTGTGAATATGGACTACGCGGCTGAACAGCCCCAGCGCGCTTTCAAACCTGGGCAGCTTTGCCGCACGTTCCTGCGTTTCGGCGTGCCCTTCCGGCATATAGCCGTAAATAATCTGCCCCGGGCGCACAGCGTCGTAGTAAGATTCCGGAAAATACAGCGTCGTTGAGCTGTTGGCGGCGGTAAAAACATATTTTTCAGGCTGCGGTATACGCCTTACCATGCTTTCAAAGCGCTGCATCTGGCGTTTTACATGCTCGTGGCTCTCGCCGTCAGCGCAGGCATAATGCGTAAAAAAGCCGTGCACGGTAATGTTGGCGTATTTTTTTATGCCCTCCAAAAATTCGGGTACTTCTTCCGCCTGTACGCCGATACGGTTCATGCCGCTGTCTACAGCTACCATTACGCTGGCGGTTTTGCCAAAACGTGCCGCCGTTTCGTCAAGCTGCTGCAAATCGGTCGATTCGCACACCGGAATGATGGAATCCGTATTAAAGGCGTCTTCGTATTCTTCAGGCATCAAAAGCCCCAAAAGGTAAATCGGGCACTTAAATCCTGCCTCACGCAGCTGTTTTGCTTCGCTTATTACGGCAACGGCAAGAGCCTCGTAACCTTCTTCCATGGCCATTGCTGCTACCTGCACAGCACCGTAGCCGTACGAATTTGCCTTAACGACAGCGACGGTTTCGGTATGTTTAGGCACCAAAGCGCGTATGGCACGCAGGTTATGGCGCAAAGCATCCAAATATATTTTTAAATACGTTGTTCTCATCAGCAGTAAAACCTTCCTGACTTTTCAGCCTGCAAAAAGGCCGTTTTTTTACTAAACTTATAATATTATAATACATTTTTAACAAAATTGCTGTATACAAATAAAAAAATTTTAAGGTTTTACACAAAATAAAAACTGCCCTGCAAAAATTGCAGGAACAGTTTAAAAACAAAAATTAAATATTTAACGTTTCGCCGCGATGTCTGTTATAAATAAATGCCGCAATAAGTATCAAAATACAGCCGCCGATAACAAACAAACTGTTCATCGGCAAGAAAGACGCAATCAGCCCGCCGATTAAGGGGCCAACCATAGAGCCGAACTGCTGAGCCGAAAACAGCATGCCAAATACGCGCCCGCGCTGCGTGCGTTCCGTTTTGTTTGCCAGAATTGCACTTATTGAAGGCTGAATACCGGCAAAGAACAGCCCCACCGTAAAATTGAGCGCCGCAAACAAAAGTAAGGAAGAAGGCACCGACTGCATAATCATTACCACGCCCGCACAAACGGAAGAAAGTGCCAGCGACAGGTAAAAGCCCCTGTTCTGCCCGAAGCGCCCCCAAAGCGGCGCCGTCATGGCACTGGCAATGCCCACCAGAGAAAATACCAGCCCGGCAACAAAAATAATGTTATCCGTGCCGTGGTAAAGTTTTTCCACATACAGGCTGATAATCGGCTGAATTAAAAGTATTACCATCTGCACAATGCCGGAGCAGATAAGCGCTTCGCGGATAGGCGCATTTTTTAACAGCGCCGTTGCAGGTTCGTTGGCAGCATCCTCTTTGGAAGCCTTGCTGCCCGGCGGTTCGGGAATATAGAACCAGAACACCAGCGTTATCATAAACAGCACCGCACCGCCCAGATAAAACGAAGTGCGCATGCCGAACATGGAAGCCAGCACACCGCCTATCAACGGGCCGATAACATTGCCCGCCGTTAAGCCGGACTGCAGTATGCCAAGGCTCATACCTAATTTACCGACAGGTACCGAAGAAGTGGCAATGGCAAGGCACACCGACCACAACCCGGCAGCAAAGCCCTGCAAAACGCGCACGCCAACCATTTGTTCCGGGCTTGTAACCATACCACCCAACAAGTATGATAACGCAAGCCCCAGGCCGCTGCGTATTGCCATCGGCTTTTTGCCGTGGGTATCGGCCATTTTACCCCATACCGGCGCCATAATGCCGCCGATTAAAAAGGTAACCGAAAATACCACGCCTGACCACATGGTAACCTCGCTCTGGCTTACGCCAAGCTCGCGCACCAGATACATCGGTAAAAACGGTATCAGCATTGTATAACTTGCCGACATAAAAACAACATTGGCAGTTAAAATTGCCAATATAATTTTCCAGTTTTTCAATATATAACCCCCTGCAAAAAGAAAAAGCCGCCGTTAAATACAAGCGGCGGCCTGCCAAACTTATTATTATTTATTGCCTACTTCGGCCTCTACCCTTGCCAGAATGAAGCACAAATCGGATAAACGGTTCAGCGCAATCAAAGCCTGCTGGTTAACTGGTTCTTCCTCAGCAAGGCGCAGTGCGCAGCGTTCTGCACGGCGGGTAGTAGTACGTGCTATATCAAGCGCAGCCGCTCCCAAGGTATCGCCGGGAATTATAAAATGCCCCAGCGGCTCAAGCATTGCATCGTATTTATCAATGGTGCTTTCCAGCATTTTTACGTGTTCCTCTTTAATATAGGGCTCCGGCAGATTCATGCTTGCAATATCGGCCATCAGCGACATTAAAAGCTGCTGAACTTTTAATATAGTGCCTTTTACATCCTGCCTTGTTACCGTAGCACGGGCCAGGCCCAGTGCCGAAGTAATTTCATCTACCGTACCGTATGCTTCCACGCGCAAGCTGTGCTTGGAAACGCGTTCACCGGTATAAAGGCCAGTAGTGCCTTTATCGCCAGTTCTTGTATAAACCGCTGCTTTAGTCATGCTGCCACCATCCTTCCGGAACAATCTCTCTTTTAATCTTAGTAAATTTCTTCGGGTTTGAAGAAGTTGTTGATTTCGCGTGCTGCGGATTCTTCGCTGTCGCTGCCGTGAACAATGTTTTCACCGATGGACAGTGCGAAATCGCCGCGGATGGAACCAGGTACGGATTCCAGCGGGTTGGTAGCACCCATCAGGCCGCGTACTGCTTTAATAGCGTTTTCGCCGGAAATTACCATAGCGGCAACCGGGCCGGAGGTGATGAAGTCAACCAGTTCGCCGAAGAAGGGTTTGCCTTCATGTTCAGCATAATGGAATTTAGCCTGAGCTTCGGTCATTTTAACAAGTTTCAAAGCGGAAACTTTGAGGCCGCGGCGTTCAAAACGGGAAATGATTTCACCGATAAGATTTTTTCTTACTCCATCAGGTTTTACAAGTACGAGAGTTTGCTGCATTAAAAATCGCTCCTATTCTTCTTAATTATAATTTTTATACTAAATCGTTAAACGATTTTAGCCTTTTAAAAGTTCCTGGTATTTTTTGCTGTCCAGTTTTTCAATCATTGCGGTAATAAGTTCTACCGCGCCTTCATAATCGTCCAGATGAATAACGGACTGATGGCTGTGAATATAACGCGTCGGTATACTGAAGGTTAAGGTTAAAACGCCGTCCCCGTGCAGATGAATACGTCCGCCGTCGGTAGCGCCGCCTTCGGAAATACTGATTTGCGTTGGTATTTTTAAATCTTTGGCAACCTTTGCCGCAAAATCGCGCAGGGCAGTGTTCGGAATCATACCTGCATCAAAAATTGTAATGGCAATGCCTTCGCCTATTTTGGCAGGCGCAACATCGTCGGCAACGCCCGGTGTGCCGCCTGCAACGCAGGTATCAATAACAAAGGCAACATCCGGTTTTAAAAGGTTAACGCTGGTCTGCGCGCCGCGCAGGCCAACTTCTTCCTGCACGGTTGCCACGCCGTAAACGGTATTGCCGTGTTTTTTGCCGGCAATTTTATCCATAACGTCAGCCATTACAGCGCAGCCAATGCGGTTATCCCATGCTTTGCCAAGCAGTGTTTTACCGTCAGCCATAACTGCCATTTCGGCATACGGCGTAACCGGGCAGCCTTCAAATACGCCAAATTTACGTGCTTCTTTTTCATCCTTAACGCCGATATCAATATACATATCGCGTTTCTGCACTACTTTGGTGCGTTCTTCCGGCGTTAAAATGTGGGGCGGCTTGCTGCCGATAACGCCCACCAAATCGCCTTTGCTGCCGTGTACGGTAACGCGCTGGCCAAGCATAACCTGCTCCCACCAGCCGCCGAGGCAGACGAATTTTAAAAAGCCTTCCTTGGTAATATGCTTAACCATAAAACCAATTTCATCCATATGGCTTGCCAGCATAATTTTCGGCGCGTTTTCATCTGCCGAGGCATTGGTAAATACTACGCTGCCAAGTTTATCATAACTTACTTCCGCTTTGCCTGCAAGGCGTTCCTGCAAAAGTTCTTTCATCGGCGCTTCAAAGCCGGAAACGGCGTTTGTTTCCGAATATCTTTTTAGCCACGCCAGTTTGGTTTTTTTATCCATTTTAACGGCCTCCGTGTTTTCTCATTTCGGCAGCCTGTTCGCGCAGACGCGCTACACGTTCTTCGGTGCTGGGGTGAGTGCTGAACATTTGCTGCATGGTTTTTCTGCTGAACGGGCAAACTATAAACATGTGTGCCGTAGCTTCGGTTGCGCCCGGCATGGTGCGGCGCTGTGCATAAGCGTCAATTTTTAAAAGCGCGTCAGCCAGTGCGTCCGGGTCACCGCTGAGCTCGCCGCCGCCTTCGTCAGCCATGTATTCGCGTGAGCGGGATACAGCCATTTGAATTAAGGCCGCAGCAATAGGCGCCAGAATCATAATCAGCAAAGTAACGATAAAGTTGCCGCTGTTGTTGCCCTCGTCGTCGCTGTGTCCGCCGCCGAGGAACATACCCCACTGGGCAATGGTTGTAATAATACCGGCCATGGTAGCCGCAATGGTGCTTATTAAAATATCGTTGTGCTTAACGTGGCTCAGTTCGTGGCCGAGCACACCGGCAATTTCGCGTTTGTCAAGCACGTCATACAGCGCCGTTGTTACGGCAACCGCAGCGTGTTCCGGGTTGCGGCCGGTAGCAAAAGCGTTCGGCACCGGGCTGTCGATAATATAAACCTTCGGCATCGGCAGGTTGCCGCGGCGGGCAAGCTCCTGCACCATTTTATATAATGCCGGCGCAGACTGTGCGTCAACTTCGCGCGCATTGTAATGCCTCAGTACCATCTTGTCGCTGTTCCAGTAAGCATAAAAGTTCATGATTACCGAAAAGCTGAGCATCACAATCATGCCCTGCAAACCGCCGAAATAATCGCCGATAAGCACTAAAAGCACGGTCAGTGCTGTCATTAAAAAAGCTGTTTTCATAATAATTTGTGTCCTCCTTCATTTCATAAAACAAAACACTGCAAAACATTTAAGGTAAAGCCCTATTAAATATTATAACAATTTTAAGATTAACTTTCAAATACCATATAAGCCATTAATGTAAAACTTCTGTGACAGGCACCAGTTTCAGCCCCGAAGCCTTAACCTCGTCTATAACCTGCTCCCAGGCATTAACGGTATGCGGGCGCGCATGGCAAATGGCAATGGCGCTGCCGTATTTATCGGCAATGGCCGCAGCCTGCCAGATTTTTTTAATTATTTCGTCCTCGTTAGTGCTGTTGTCAAGGAAAATATTGTTGCGCCCGGTCGGTACGCCCATGCCTGCCGCCAGTTTATCGCCCAGCGATTTGGCATAGGTATTGCTGTCTACAAAGAACAGCCCCTGGCGTTTAATTTCTTTTAAAACGGCGCGCATGGTGCGTTCATCGCTCGTTGCCTTACTGCCCTGATGGTTATTTACGCCGCTGATGCCCGGCAGGCTGTTAATCAGTTCGCCGGTAAGCTGCATAATGCGCTTGTCATCCATGCTGGTAAGCACCGTGCTTTTGCCCTCGCTCATAGCAGAAGCATTCATCGGCTCCATTGGCAGATGCAGCATGGCAACCTGGCCGCCGCCGTTAATTACATGCAGCGAATCACTGCTGAAATCGCGGTACGGAATAATGGCAAAACTGAACGGCGCGCGCAAATTTACAAGGCGCTGCACCAGGTCAACATCATAGCCGCAGTCGTCAATTATTACGGCAAGCCTGCCGTGATGGCTGCGTGTTGTGGTTTGCTCCTTTTTAATATCCTTATCAGGTTTATCCAAATTAAGGTTATGGTAAAAATAAACCGTATCCGTAACAAATTCTTTGGTGCCTTCACCGGCTTTGGTGCTGATGGCAATATCAAGCCTTACGGAATCCCAGTCGTTATAGGTTGTTTCTTCCATACGGACGGTTTTTAATTTGCTGCCTTCCAGCTTGCCTGCAAGCCAGTTTGCAGCGTCACGCAGCTGGGTATCGCGCGGAACGCCTATGGCCAGTTCACGCTTGTTCCAGATTACTTCTGCCCCGGAGCGCTGTTTTTCCTTCTGGCTGCTGCGTCCGTTATCGGTAAGCTGCCAGTTGTCACGAGTCAGCAGAATATCGTCAACGGCCTTCTGCGCCGATTTTGATTCTTCCAGCAATTCTATCTGCGACGGGCCGGTAATGCCCGTGTTTTCAACATCCTTTTCGGAACGCGAGGAAGCATAATAAATTCCCGCCGCTGCGGCAGCGAGCAAAACCACTGCCAGCAAAAGAACGGTAAACCAGTTGGAAGATTTTTTGCTCCTGCCTCTTTTAGCCATAATGTCCTCCTTTAATCAGGCCCGCGGATGGGCTTTTGCGTAAATATCGCGCAGGCGTTTATTGGTTAAATGCGTGTAAATCTGCGTTGTGGAAATATCCGAATGCCCTAAAAGCTCCTGCACACTGCGCAGGTCGGCGCCGTTATCCAAAAGATGCGTGGCAAACGAATGGCGCAGAATATGCGGGGTAAGCGCTTTGTTGATGCTTGCTTTTCTGCCGTAGGCGCGGATAATCTGCCAGAAGCGCTGGCGAGTAAGTTCATGCCCGCCGAAAGCCAGAAAAACTATGTTGGTGTTTCTGTCTGCATGCGTAAGTTTTGGGCGCACTTTTTCAAGGTACTGCTGCAAAAATTCCGCCGCAACAGAACCAAGCGGCACAATACGCTCTTTGCTGCCCTTGCCGAACGCAATGATATACTTCATGTTTAAATCAACGCGCTCCAGCGTAAGGTTAATAAGTTCGGAAACGCGCATGCCGGTAGCGTACAGCACTTCAAGCATCGTGCGGTCACGAAAGCCCTCCGCCGTTGTTATATCGGGCTGGTTTAAAAGGCGCACAACCTCGGCCTCGCTTAAAACGCGCGGCAGCTTAATGCCTTTGGTGCCTGCTTCAACAACCTCTGCCGGGTTGGCGTCCATATAGCCTTCGGCAGTCATAAAGCGGTAAAACGCCTTAATGGCTGCCAGCTTGCGCGCAATGGTTGCCGCGGCAAGTCCTCTTTCCTTCAGCTGCGTCATATACCCGGTTATCTGCTCACGGCTTACATTAACCAGCGCGTCGCTGTTTTTAAAGCCAAGCGTTTTGCAAAACAGGCGCAAATCACGGTCGTACGCCTGCCTGGTATTTGCCGAAAGGCCAAGCTCCACTGTTAAATATTCCAAAAAAAGCTGCATCCTGCCTGTCATAAAAATACCCTATATAAAGAAAAACAACGCCACAGCGCCGTTTTTCTTAGCTTTTTATTGTTGCTCACGTCTTTCCGGCTGCATAATTGTAATGTTTGCCGCCGGGGAAATTGTAGAAATGGCATGCTTATAAACAAGCTGCTGCTTGCCTTCGTTTTCTATAATAACGGTAAAATTATCAAACCCGCGTACCAGCCCCCTGATTTGGAAACCGTTCACAAGGTAAATAATTACGCCAAGTTTTTCCTTTCTGACATGGTTTAAAAAGCTGTCCTGCAAATTCATAGCCGGTTTTGCATTGTTATTCATAACATAGCCTCCATTAAAAAGCAAAGTATACTACATTACCAATTCTACAATAAAATAAAGTTTTCAGCAAGCCAAAAAGCAAAAAAGCTGCTCAAAGCAGCTTTTAAAATTACAGCACCCACGCAGGAATGTAATATAAACTATCAGACGCCGGTAAGAGATCATCAATTAAGCACACTATACCGCCTGCGCCGATGTTTATTTTTGCATCTGCACTTACAGGCTCCAGTATAGCAAAGATTTTAACGGCTTTACTGGGGTAAGCACTCTTTTTAATAGCTACCGGATATGCCGTACCGTTCTGCCAGATTATGAGTTCTATCTCTTTTCCGTTAAAATTGCACAGATAATACAGCGGCGGCACGATGCCTTTATTGGCATAGCTTTTGTAGATTTCAGTTACAACCCACGTTTCAAAAAATTCGCTGCTCGCCGCGCCTGCTTCTAACGCATCGGCATTAAGCCATCGTGTTAAATATGCCGCAAGGCCGGTATCAAAAAAGTACAGCTTGGGCGCTTTTACAATATATTTTGCTCCCTGCGGAATAAACGGCTGAAGCAGGTAAATTATTCCTGCCGCTTCTAAAGTTTTTATCCATTGCTTTGCCGTCGGTGCTGATATTTCTGCCACCTTGGCAAGTTCTGCGTAGTTTATCATTTTACCAGTCTGACCAGCAGCGGCACATAAAAAGCGGAAGAATACCATTTCATCGTTTATCTGCAAAAGCTTCATTATATCACGCTGTAAAAAAGTCTGCACGTAACTTGCATAATAGCTTTGCCAGTCCTGCTCGCCGCCGTTATACATAGCAGGCATGCTGCCCTGCCAGATAAGTTTGTATATTTCTTTCAGGCTCTGCTTTTTAGCATGGTTCATGCGGTTAAACAGAGTGTTGACTTCCGGCAGGAAAGGTTCGGTGTTATCAGTACCCTTAATTTCATTAGCGCTTAACCCTTGCAAGTCGATAATGCCTACTCTGCCGGCAAGGCTTTCGGTTGCGCCTTGCATTAACGGCAGACGCTGCGAGCCTGTAAGCCAAATGTCGCCGTTCTTCGCTCCGTTATCGGCATACATTTTAATGTAGTTTAACAACTGCGGCGCGTACTGAATTTCATCAATTAATAACGGCGGTGTATAACGCTGTAAAAACAGCGCCGGGTCGCTAAGTGCCAAACTGCGCACCGCTAAATCATCCAGCGTAACGTAAGTACGGTTACTGCCTTGCGCTAAGTGTTTTAACAGTGTTGTCTTCCCAACCTGCCGTGCACCGGTTAACAGCAGCACCTTAAACTGCTTCGATATTCTGTTGATTGTTTGTTCAATGTTGCGTGTGATGTACATAAATGCCTCAAATTCAAAAATTGTATTTCATTTTAAAAACCTTAAAAATCTCCAAAGTTTTTAAGTGTATTTCAAAAACTTTACTTTTAATGATATTATCTATAATATTTTCATACACAAATTATCACCGAATTTGACTATATATAAAAATTAAGTTATAATTTATGTATAACAATAAGGAGGTAATTACCATGCCCAAAATTACATCAAGCGCAGATTTACGCAATAAATACAACGAAATCTCTAGCTTTTGCCACACCTATAACGAACCCGTCTTTATCACCAAAAACGGTAAAGGCGATTTAGCCGTTATGAGCATTGAAACCTACGAAATGCTTACAGCACGGTTTGAACTTTATACAGAACTAAAAAAAGGATTAGATGCTGCTGAAGCAGGTGATCTTATTCCAGCAGATAAAGCTTTTAAACAAATTGAGGAACATTTGAAGGAACTTTCACAAAAATGAGTTATACCATTAATTTAACCGCTCCCACATTACTTGATATTCAAAAAGCACTGACATATATTGCTTTAAACCTTCAAAATAAAACTGCTGCCGCTAATCTTTACATAACAATTAACAGTAAAATTAACAACTTACCAAATTTTCCAAATAAATATCCCCTTGTTAATGACCCTAAACTTCTATATCAGCAAATACGCTATATACCGGTAGATAATTATTTAATTTTTTATTCAGTCAACGAATCAGAACAGCAAATCCAAATTCTCCGTTTTTTATACGCTAAAAGCAACTGGCTGGCAATTTTAAAACGCAATAAACAAAGTACAGTCTATCCCGAAAATCTTTTTGAAGATAAACATTACATCAACGAAGAAAAAAGTAGATATTGAGATTAATTTGTCAGGTCTTATCAAGGCCTGGCATTTTTTATTTCACAAACTTACTTTTCACTAACTTCATCAAATACTGCGTTTCTTCCCTGCTTTTAAACACTGCATACCACAAAACAAGCGTAACGCTTACGCAGATTAAAATGCCTGCTATGAAATTAACCAAAGTAACTTTAACAAACAAACTGCTGTAAATAAACTTACTTGCCAATGCAGATAACAACGCCACAAAAGTGAACTTTAAATAATCTGCAAAATAATCTTTTAACTTAATGTCTATACCATTATTAAAAAGCACATACGGCTCTACCCAAAAGCAGGTTAAAAGCGTACTGATAATACCACCAAGCACTACACCAATAACGCCATAATTTATCGTTAAGTAAATTGAAGCCGTTAAATTAATTACAGATTCCGCCAACGGCTTATAGCGGTCATTCCAGTATAAACCACAGGCATCACGAAACATCAGCACAGCCTTGCGCATATACGTTAAATAAAATGAAAATGCCATTGCAGAAACAACTGCTTCACTAAACAAATAAGCCTTACCAACCCACAATTCTACAAACGGATTAAACAAAACATACAAGCCACAAAAACAAATCGCAGCCTGCAAAGCCGTTATAAATTCTGTAATTTTAAAAGCTTTTATTTTTTTGCTGCTTTCCTCCAGTACCATTAAGTTGCCAATACTTGCAGTAATGCTTTCAAAAAATTTTGCAGCAAAAGTGTTTAGTGCAGCTATTACCATATAATAGTTACTGTATAACCCTACTGCCGCAAGCCCTGCAAATTTGCTTAATACCAGGTTACTGCTGCTAAACACAACCATACCGCCAATTTTATGGCATATCATGGCTTTAGTATTTTTTACTATCTGCTCTTTTATGTCTAAATCTAAAGCTTCTGCCTTTTCGTTTAAATACTGATATTCCTTATCCGCCTTACACGCAATGCTGAAGTTTTCCAGCACTGTTCCCAGCAGCATTAAAATGATAAAGCACCAGTAATCCGCAAAAATTAAAAGAAAAATTATTTGCAAAACAGCAACTAAACCCTGCACTACTGCCTGATAGATATTTACCACATACTGCTTTTGATCAGCGATTAAAAGGCTTCGTTTATACGTCCAAAAATAACTAACTACCGTATTAAGCAAAAACACTAAATAAAAGTAATGCACATGCGGCACGCTTTTCCCGTCTTTAATAAAATTACCTAAAAATGGAAACAGCGCTAATCCCAAAACTAAAATGACAACACCAACAGCAATATATACCTTTTTAAAAAGGCACATAATGCTTTTTACAGTTTCTTTATCGCCATAGGCGAGCGGCTTATACAGGCTATATACGATAGCAGGGCCGATGCCAAGTTCTGCAAGCGAAAGCATTGCTAAAACATTTGTAAACAAACCGTTAACGCCCAAATATTCCATCGGCAGTGTTTTAACAAACACCATGCGCACAATAAACTTAAGCAAATTAACGGCTATATAATTTACCGCAGAATATTTAATGTTTACACTTATTTTATTATTTATCATTTTTAGCTTAATTCATCAATCAAATCGCACCATTGCTTTATAATCTTTTCTTTGCTAAATTTATCAAGATTTCCATGTGCATTATCAGAAAACTTTTGCCTTAATTCAGGCTTTTCTATCAATTCACAAATTTTATCAGCCATTACATTACAATCAAAAGCATCTATTAAAAAACCATCTATACCGTCTCGTATAATATCAGAAGGTCCTGAGGCTATATCAAAACTTATAACAGGTAATTTTTTAGCTTTTGCTTCAAGCAGAACCATAGGTAACCCTTCATAACGAGATGTCATTACATAAATAGAATAATTTTGATACAAATCATAAATATCAGAGCGATTTCCTTGTAAAATAACGTGATTTTGAAGATCATTTTGCTCAATTAAATTAATTATTTTATTTTTATACTTTTTATCACCATCACCATAAATATCCCATTGCCAATCGGGATATTTTGAAAATACAAACTTTGCAACTTCAATTAAATATTCGTACCCTTTAGCATGATCAATTCTACCAACTGTTATTATTTTTTTAGAATTTATATTATAAATAGTATTTCCATTAAACAATTCATCATTTATATAATTAACTATTTTTAAAGTTTTTTTAGAACCTAATATTGGAAATCTATTATAAATCTTTTCATCTTTTTCTGATAAAAAAATTATTTTATTTCCAATAATTTTATAAATCATCAATATTAAATAGTTAGTAATTTTACGTTTAAATGTATTATAGAAAACTTTATAACCATAAAAACTTGTTTGCTTCCAAAATATTATCTTAACTTTTCTATTGTATTTTAATGTTAAAGTTAATAATGAAGCATACCTTCCAATGACTATAAGTGTCTCTATACTTTCATAATTAACTAATCTATTTAAACTGATGATTAAATCAAACACATCATTTCTAAATCTTGCTTTATTTTTTAATAAATATTTATACTTTACATTGCTACCAACTAAATATGCTGGCTTATTTTTATACCAAGATATAAAAACAACTTCATAATATAAACTTAAAGCAGCGGCTAAATCTAATGATATTCTTTGAGACCCACCTTTTATACCAATATCATCTATTAAAAACGCTATTTTTTTCATCTTTTACACCTATTTATTAGTTTTTTCACTTGTTCAACAGTAAATTTTTCGCTACTAAAAAAGTCTATATCCTCTAAATAACCTAAAATATAATTTTTTGTTCTTTCTTTATTAAAAAACTTATAAAAACTCCTGCCTAAAATTTCAACCGGCATATCTAAAATCATTGCTTCTAAAGCAACAGTAGAATTTATAGTTATTACTTTTTGTGCATTTGCTATAACCTCGAATGTATTATTGTCTACAATATTAAATTTATATTTTTCTCTTAATTTTAAAATTGTATAAATTACATCGATATCTCTTTCAGCAGGATGTAATTTAACAACTAAATTCAAATTATCAACTTCAGCCTTTTTTATAGAGTATTTTAAAGCATCAAATAATCCAATATCACTATTCAAAATAATTTGTGAATCTGATGCTACTTGCATTGGAAAAAATATGTATTTTTCTTTAAAAATGTCAACTTTATCATACTTAATTTTAAAAGTCCGAGATTTTATAAAATATTTTATTTTTGTCAAAATATCGAATTTATACAAATTTAAACCAGTAAACAAAAATTTAAAACGACTAATTAATCCATATAAATAATTAAAATGCTTTAGTATAGTTGCTTGCTTCACAAGATGTTGCTTAAAATTTCTATTTATATATTCTGTTTTCCAATTCAAATATTCCCTCTCAGAAACAACATAATCATCTAATATCTCAATATGATTATACAAATAAGACTTAGCATTAGAACCTTCTATGTCCCAAAACGTCTTACCTGGTATATTAGCTAATTCAAAAAACAATATGGGAATTCTATTTGTTTTTGCATAATTTTTTATAGCTATTTCTGCCGTTAATATACCTTGACTTGCTATAATTAAATTAATTTGCGATTCTTTACAAAATTTATCACAATAATACCAAACTGATTTATAGATATTTTTCACATCATTTTCTGAAATAATACCCTCTATATAATCTTTTGCGCAAAATATCTTCTCTGCATTACAAAAATAATCTTTTTTCTTTACTAATATAATTTTATTCAATGTTTTCTTTTTTAATTGTAAATATACAGAATAATCAAGAACAAAATATACACAAGTATATCCTAATTCTTGAAAAGCATTTTCCATATTTATAAAAAATTTAATATGATTTTTTCCTTCACACAAAAAAACTACTGTCTTTTTCATATTTCAAATTACATTATTCTCCAGAACAATTATTTTTAATATAAATATATTTAGAGATTAAAATTCTTCTAATAAATTTTAATAGAGAAAACATAGATGCACAAACATAAAATAAATAACTAATAATACCTCTTTTGTATAAAATTTTAAAAGTTTCTAACTCGCCTTTTTCATGTTTCCATAAATCATTGCTTAATCCTCCTTCTCCATAATCTGCTTTAAATGAAGCTGAAAGAATTGTGTTTAACAACATCCCTTTATAATTAAATAAAATCTCTAACCATAACAAATAATCTTCTGAATATTTTTTATTTTTTTCAAATCTATATTTTATACAATTACGTAACATTACAGAAGGTGTACCACCACTTGTATAATGTTTAAATAAAAGTTTATAAGGATTCAGTTTTACAACATTGTAATCATGTTCTATTCTTTGTTTATAAAATTCATTCAAGTTATTATTTTTTATAATTTTTTTATGATGCCATAGAAAAAATATATCATTGTGGTTTTCCATATACTTGTATTGAATTTCTAATTTTTGAGGATGCCATACATCATCGCTATCCAAAAATGCAATATATTTACCACTTGCGATATCCCACGCCGTATTTCTTGCAGTAGCAGGCCCTGAATTTTTATTTAAAAATATAATTTTAATATTTTTTAATTTTTCTTTTAGTTTTAATAAAAGTTCTTTATTCTTAATATGCGTACTACAATCATCAACTATAATTATTTCCAAAGGCATAATTGTTTGATTGAAAGCAGAATTTACTGCTCTCTCTATAGTTTTTTCAGAATTATACGTTGGTATTATTACTGAAATGTCAGCACATTTTTCTATTTTATTCATTTATGTTTCCTTAATCCATTCACCACATAAAACAACATATAATACATACTTTGTAATATATTTAACTTCTGGCTTTCTCTGTACACTTTCCACGTCCACATAGCACTTTGCAGTTTGTTGCCGCTTATGGATTTACTATTGCCTATTCTGTACAACGCCAGGCTTTCTTGTATTCCATAAGCTAATATACCTTGTTTTAAGATCTTGAGCCAAAGTATATAATCTTCATGTTTTTGTTTGCTGAACTCAATATTTTGTACTTGTTTTCTATCCATCATTACTGCTAGGCAGCCTATTCGGTTGCCTTTGAGTGCTTGATTATAATCTAAACTGCTTGGTATGTTTACTTTATTTTGTACATTTTCTTTATCATCTTTAAAATGTTCATAAGCCGTATAAGTAAACGCATATCCACTTTGCTGCATAAACTCTATTTGTTTTTGCAGTTTTTCTTTTTTCCAAAGGTCATCGCTGTCTAAAAAGGCTATGTATCTGCCTTTGGCATTTTGTATTGCTGTATTGC
>ERZ827512.204-NODE-204-length-93139-cov-5.757166_pt1 | contig 93139 bp, 97 predicted proteins | sample MGYA00519916_ERZ827512 | MGnify/ENA primary metagenome ERZ827512 (study PRJEB31778, sample SAMEA3449335) | human gut metagenome | biome: human gut; feature: human-associated habitat; material: faeces | place: United Kingdom | collected 2010/2012 ... | reverse complement strand
GGATAAACGCTGAAGGCATCTAAGCGTGAAGCCGACCTCAAGATAAGATCTCCCATCCGAAAGGAGTAAGACCCCATGAAGACCACATGGTTGATAGGCCGGAGGTGGAAGTGCAGTAATGTACGGAGCTGACCGGTACTAATAGGTCGAGGGCTTGATCGAAGCGAATTGAAAAGCAATGCAGTTTTCAAGGTGCGTTGAAAACACACCATAACCATTCCGGTGGTTAAGCCAAGGGGTTCCACCTGTTCCCATCCCGAACACAGAAGTTAAGCCCTTGTACGCCGACAATACTTGGCTGGCGACGGCCCGGGAAGATAGGTAGCTGCCGGATACCAAAGAAAAAGAACAGTCCGTTTGGACTGTTCTTTTTCTTTGCCATTCTGTTGTTCTCTATCTTCCCGGGCCTGTCTTGCCCCGCCAAGTTGGCCGGCGACATTGCGCAGTTGAGCGCGTCCTGTGGACGATGCAGCGAGGGGAGAATCGGGCGGAATAGGGAGTATTGCAAGCGGCAGCGCCGCAAGGCGACTATTGTGAACTGAGGACCTACTGGGTACTTGCTCGTATATCAGTGGCTCAGTGCGAACGATACGGTAGGATTAGCTGTAGGTAGCTGCCGGATACCAAAGAAAAGAACAGTCCAATGGTAGCTACTCATAAAACAGTATCAACAACAAACTGAAACAGGGTAGCTGTCATACAGGGTGCAAGACAAACGGGCATATCGTCATAACGGCGATATGCCCGTTTTGTCACGCAATAGAACGCCATTTTCGGGGTAGGTAATGGTTTAATATTACCTACCCCGTTTCTGCGCCTGCAAAGCTGCATGAACACAGGCTTTTTTGACTTCTATTGCGTAACATAGACCCATGATATTTTGAGGGCGGAAGCACTTGCTGCTTTCGCCCTCTTGTTTTCCATACAGCAAGAACACAAGTCGCTGTCAAGGTCGGGCGAAGCCTGTTCATTTCAACCTTGCACAGCAGCTTGTGTGTTGCTATTGTGCCGTCAAATATTACGCACCTTAAAATCATTCCACTTTGTTGCAACATACAGTTCTGCGCTGCTACCGATTGCTTTGAAATGTGCTTTGCCGCAACGGATTTTCAAATCCTCGCGTCCACGTAAATCAAGTTCATTCGTCTTGCCTTTGGTTTCCAAAATGAAATACAGTTTTTTACTGCCATCAATTTCTACATAAACCGCCCAATCGGGGTTATATGTGCCTATTGGCGTATCAACCTTGAAGCGGCTCGGCAGTTTGAAGAACATTTTTACATCGGGGTCATTGTCCAATGCAAGGGCAAACGGCTTTTCGACTGTCGTGCTATCATAAACAATGTAATCATAAACACTATGGTCTACTGCAACGGCGTTTCGGTCAAGGTTAGCGATTAGCTCTGCGCTATCGAAAATCTCCTGCGCATAGTATTCTTCACCATACAGCTTTTTGTAGCTGATACCATCTATTGCAAGAGTGCGGCGCACATCCAAAATAATCTGCGTTGCGTTTTCAATAAACATCTGCGGGCGGATTATTCAGAAAGTCCTGCAAGCGCCCGCTTTGCTTCAATATTTCCGCAACGGTAGCACGTTTAGTTAGTGTTTGCCCGCCTATAATAGCAAGAATATTTGGCAACGATGAGTAGCTGTCCTCAAGAGCAGCCGTTTTAATACCGCGTTCAATATAGGTTACGCCTGGATTATCTATCTGAATATCGGCGGTCTGCGTAATGATACGTGCTTTCGGTATCGCCTCCATGTTCCTTAATCCATCAACGCTACGGCGCACAAGCTCGTCCTCTTTTATCTTTACGCGATAGGTAGTCTTTTGCTTTATCTTGTCCCATAATTCCAAAAACTCCGGCGATGCGGTAACTTCCTTTTTGAGTTTTACCGTAACGTCCCTTGAAGCATCGCGGATAGGCGGCCTTGTATCGGCTCGGCGTATTGCAGCAACAATCTGTGCTCTTGCGTTTTCTAACTGCGGCGGCAATTCAAGCGTTCCGTCCTGCAAGGCTGCTTTCATGCTGTCCTTTATCTTGCCGGATTTTGACACATATCCCCTTTCCTCAAAATGAGTTAAGAGCGTTTGTGCGTTATCGTAAGAAATTGTGCTTTGCATGACAACCGTTTTTTGCGCTGTAAGCTCTGTTATCGCGGCAGGGGTAATGCCACCATCGCGGGCAATAAGTTCAACCGCTTTTGTTTTTGCCGCCTCAAGCTCCTGCGGCAATTCCGCAACTTCCGGTGTGGGTGCTTCGGTCTTAATGAATCCCTCACTCGCAAGATGGGAAATAAGCATTGTCGCCTGCTGTTCGGTAAGCGGCGTTTCTTCTGTTCGGATTTCTTCAAATACCATACCGCTAAACAAACCAAGCTGCAAAACGCCGAACTTAACGCCCGTATCGTCCTCAATCTCTTTTTGCAATGTATCGGCAAACTCCGCAAAACTCTCATTTGCCATAACGTGCAGCAGGTTTATGTTTCTGTCCTCAATACGCTCTCCGTCTTGATTGACGCAAAGACGCAAGCCGCGCCCCACCTTTTGCCTTGCGGTCAACGTGCTTTTCTGCTCAATGAGCGTACAAACTTGAAAGACGTTTGGATTGTCCCAACCCTCTTTTAATGCGGAATGAGAGAAGATAAAACGCAACGGACAATCAAAAGACAATAACCACTCCTTGTCCTTCATAATCGTATTATAGGTGTTGTAGTCGTCCAACGTGTCGCCCCTAGTGTTTTTGTAATTCCCCTTTTTGTCTTGTGAAAAGTATCCATCGTGAACACGCGCCACATCGGCGGGAAAACGCCCGTGCAACTCTGCGTACTTTGGTAAGTTCATAAGCTCGGCATAAACTTCCTCGAACATCTGCGCGTATATTCCTTTGTTCCCATCCTCAGTGCGGTATTTCTTTACTTCGTCAATAAAAAACAAAGATAATACCTTTATCCCTTTTTCTGTATAGCGCAGTTCTTTATCTAAATGTGCCTCAATCGTCCGGCGTATCCGCGCCCGAAAACCATTCTCGTTGGAAACAGATAAAAGCCGGATATAGGGGCGGTTATAGCCTCCCGCAATTTGATTAGAGGAAACGCATATCTGCTTGACAAGCCCCATTTGGTAGGCGTCAACAGGAGTCAAACGGTAAAGCAGATTGACCCGCTCTCTATGCGTTGCGGAATAGCGGAATACGCACAAAGGATTGAGCGAAGCGATGGCGTCCTTTGCCTTTTGCGTATTGTCTACGCTCTGTGGCTCATCAATAATAACAATGGGGTTTGTGTCTTGTATGAAGCGGATAGCAGCGTCGCCGTTCAGCCTGTCCTGCTGCTGATTTATCACGTTTTCGGCTTTTCTGAAAGCGTCTATGTTGATAATCATAATTTCGATATTCGTGCTTGTGGCGAACTGCCTCACATCGGACAACTTTGCGCTGTTGTAAATAAAATAGCGGCAAGGGGCGTTATCGTAAATCGCCGAAAAATGCTCCTGCGTTACCTGCAAGGATTTATATACGCCCTCGCGAATAGCAACGCTCGGAACAACAATGATAAACTTTGTAAATCCATAAAGACGGTTAAGCTCATAGATTGTTTTTGTATAGACATAGGTTTTGCCCGTTCCCGTTTCCATTTCAACGGAAAACTGCCGCCCCTGCAACTCTGCGGTCTGCGGCAAATTATGCCTGCGCTGCACCGCCTGCATGTTTTCAATTATTCTCTCGTCGCCGATATATAGCGCATTTGCAACACCCATATCTTGAAACAGGCGCATTTGACTGCCGCTTTTCTCCATGCTGAATGTTGACGTTTCCTTTTGCTGTCCATCAAAGAGGGCGCAAACGGCGGCTACTGCGGCGGTTTGAAAATCTTGTTGCTTAAACTTAAGTTTCATTTTTGCATCCCCCTTTCTGCCTATTGAGGTTATCAATAATAACCGTTTCTACCTCATAGGATTTTTCGTGATTATCATATTCGGCCCGAAAATGGCAACGTGGGCATTGAAAAACATCTTCATATTGGTCGTGGTTCATTGGAGTATCACATTGGGGGCAATGTGCGTGCAGATTAGCCACATGCCATTGTTTATGATAGCTGCTCCATTCCCAATTCCAAGACCATTTCCATAAGCGAAAACGGTCTTGCGTATAGTTAGTAAAGGCCGGTTTTACTTGTTCTTTTGGTTCGCTGATTTTTGCAACAGCATACAAAACAAAAAACAGAACAGCAATTCCTAACAGCACCCACCATACTTTCAAATCAAGAGTCAGAAATGTAATAATCCAACTCCATAACATTGAAAAAAACTTCCCTATCGTTGTAAATACTTGCTTCCCCTTTATTAGGTCATATCCAACCGTAAGAATAAACCCGAGTAAAGTTGTTGAAATGCCAATTGTCCAAGGAGATTTCAGAAACTTTTTCATTTCAAATGCCTCACACCGTTTTTAACTCAATATTCTTATTTTCAAGCAGATAAAACGCATTTGACATAGCGGAGTTATCCGCAAGGGCGTTTTCCGCAATAACAATTTTCTGTGGGATAAGGGCCGCCATCTGCTCGATATGCTCTGCGGCAATCCCCGGTTGCAAGCAAATGAGCATTTTGCCGCCCGCTACGCTATAAACAATCAAGCCGCTAACATCAAGTACGGTAACATCACAGGTCAATTCATAGCCCATTTTAAGCATAATTTCATAGACCAAATCCTCATCGCTTCGGTCTGCTTTTAGCCCATCGATATGTCCTGCTATGCGGTCAAGCAACGTGTCAACATCGCCGTCCTCAATCGGTGTATCGTCCCATAGCTTCATATTGGAGCTTTCCAATTTGAAAACCTTAAAGCCAATATCTATATTTGCCGCCATAACAGCTTGAAGTTGTTCAAGATTGATAGGCGTATCATATAGTCCCGTATCTTTGCCTGTGATTATTTCTGGGTTCATGATATATTCACTATCGCCCGATGTGTCATCTTTTCGTCTAACAGCCATGGTATATGGCTTTCCGTCTTTCATTAGTTTTCTATATCCATAGCCGGATTCTCGTATAAACTCTTGAAGCTTCTTCCCGGCGCGGCGTATGCGCTCTTTGCCGATCTCACAGATATTTTTATACCCGGCTTTTGCCGCTTCACTTTTTTTATCGCATACTTCGGGTAACTGCACCATAATAAAGCGGCGGTTGCCGCCGTCCTCGGCGTTAAGCTGCATCACCGCATGGGCGGTGGTTGCAGAGCCGGAGAAAAAGTCGAGAATTATATCGCCATCATCTTTTGCAGTAACGTACTCTACGAGGTTTTTGATATCGTCAATGCTTTTCGGATTTTCAAAAACTCGTCTATTTTCAAAAATAGCGTTAAAAGTTTGCGAAGCTGTTTGTGCATAGCTAAAATGTACGCTTCGCATAACCTCTGTGTCCGATTCAAAAAGGTTGGTTCTTATACGCGGGGTGGTAGTTTCATCTTGACCGAACACAACCCGTCCACGCTCAATTTCTTCTTTCATTCTATTGGGATTAGGATAAATCCAACCTCTCGAAGGGATTTTGCATGGCTTATGGGTAATGGGGTGTAAAACTTCATAGCGTGGTCCACCCCCACCGGGCCAACTAATATTTCCATCATCACGATAAGGACCTTTTTCGTCAACCTTTGTAAAACGCGATAATGACTTGCGGGGGTCGTCTTTACCCCAAGAACCGTAGAGGGCTTTTAATCCCTCGTTAACTTTGCTCCAATCATCATTAAACAACTCTCGTAACCGTTCAAACTCTGCCTTAACTTCTTCAACGCCCTCCTTTGTCATCCTTAAAATTGTGCCACGCTCATTCATTGTTGCCGCACTTTTGAAATAGACAAGCATATATTCATGTCCAACTGAAAAATACTTTGCGTCATTCTTCCTGTTTTTATCATATACAAGGCAAGCTACAAAGTTTTTTTCTCCGAAAACCTCATTGCAGAGCTTTTTCAGATTATCCAATTCAACGTCATCTATGGAAATGAAAATTACGCCATCGTCCCGCAAAAGATTAGCGGCAAGCCGCAAGCGAGGGTACATCATATTCAACCAATTTGTATGATAGCGTCCCATTGTTTCGGGGTTGCTCTTTGTAGTCTGTTCGGTTACTTCCTTATACCGCGCTAATGGGTCAGCAAAATCATCCTCATACACAAAGTCATTTCCCGTATTATAAGGCGGGTCTATGTATATCATTTTGACCTTGCGGAAATAGGATTTTTGCAGGAGCTTCAACACTTCAAGATTATCGCCCTCTATATAGAGGTTTTGCGTCGTGTCAAAATTGACGCTCTCGGCAGGGCAGGGGCGCAAAGTCGCCGTACTCCGTTTCTGCGCCAAACGTAAGCAGTCGCTTTTGCCTTTCCATTTGAACTCGTATTTTTCAAAATCGTCGGCGATGTATTCTCCGCAAAGAGAAAGCAGTTTGTCTATATCCAAACGTCCCTCGGTGAAGCACTCCGGGAAAACCGCTTGCAGCTTGTCCCGCTGTGCCTGCTCTATATCCATTGAAAGACCGTCTAATTTATCAGTCATTGGGCTTGTCCTCCTTGTTTATGCCTATCATACGCATAATTGCTAATAATGGGTTTTTCATTTCTGCCGCAATATCATCTTTGCCTTTTTTCGCTTTTAGGTATTCCATAGCTTGTTTTATCTTGTTGTCAGTATTCTCGTTAATGCCCATGACCGCTTCAATATTCGGTATCATCCAAAACATTTGTGCTGCGGGGACAAAATCCTTTAACGCCGTATTCTTTTTTGTATGATTAGCATTTTCAGCTTCGGCTTTTTTCTTTTTTTCAGGGTCTTTGATAGCAGCTAAATCTTTTATATCCTCATCTGCCACCACGACGTATGGTATTCCGAAAGCCGTTGCGACTTTTGCGAAGGTCAGCAGATTGCCTTTTCCGCCGCACTCGACAACTGATATTCCATATCTATCAATATCAACATCCATTTTTCTTCCAGCATAAGGAAATGCAAACTTTTCAGTTGCTCCCTCAACAAAAATGACACCTTTCGCAAAGAACATCTCGTTTCGTTGATTGTCAAAGTAGTTTTCAAGTTTTAAGGCTTCTTTTTCGGTTTTTACTATCTGTTCCCGTTCGCATAGCTTCGCAGTAGTACCGTCTGCATTGTTCCTGCGAATTAAACAGACGTTTTCCGGCTCGTACAGCCGAATAAATGTAGGAGAGTGCGTTGTAATAAACACTTGGTTTTGTCCGCTTAACCGCGAAAGTATAGTGCTGAAATAACGCTGTTTTTGAGGGTGCAAATATACTTCCGGCTCCTCAATAGCAAAAATGGCTCCCTCTTTTTTGATTTCTTCATAAGTTCGGAATATAGCTATCACGATTGCGCTTTGCAGTCCAGCACCCACCATATCAGCCGTTGTGCTTATTCCCATTTGGTCTACATATAGTTGCAAGTTCTTAAAGACATTCATTGAGTCGTAGGTATCAAAACGGATTGCAATATCGCCCTCCGCAGAATCAATGCCCATCTGCTCTAATGAGTTAGTGCGTATTTTGCTTTCAATTTCAATAAATTGCTCTGTTTGCAGGAAACTGTATGCCTCCTTGATTTTTAACTCAAAGGCTTGTTTCCGCGTCATTTTCTTTTTGCCCGCTGATGTTTCCACATTAACAGTCGTTTTGTCAGACGACAGGCTTGTATTTATATCATTGAAAAGGCGACGCAAAATAGACCATCTGTTGCTTGGGTCTTGCTTGTTGTAATCGCGCATAACATCAACATAGATAAAAGGTACTCTTTCGCGGAGTTCTTTTGACACTTTCAATTGATAATATTGTCCTGTATATCGCTCGCCCTCTTTATACGGGGTGGCAGGGTATTGACAAGGTCTACCTTTTTTATCTATGCAAACAAAATCAACTACAAGTGTTCCTGCTGGCTTCGACTTAACCCGACGTTTATATGCCTTTCCTCTTAATTCAAATCCCGCAATCTCGCACTTGCAATTATTGCGCCATTCGTCAATGGTGCTATCAAAATAAATCTGTATTACAATATCGTTTTCGGTATTATAGTCGTTAAAATCTTCTTCCGTAAATGTACGGTCGGTCGGCCATGTTTCACCTAAAACAAGATTGATTGCTTTAAGAATATTGCTTTTTCCTGCATTATTTTCACCTATCAAAGCGCAGTAGTTATTTGGAGAAAAATCAAGCTGTTTTATACTGCGGTAGTTTTCAATATGAACTCTTGCTATTTTCATTGCTGCCCTTCCTTATCCCTGCGCTTATATCCAACCCACTTGCCCGTTGTAATTCTCTCATCTTTTGGTTTCTCCGTATCGGCGGGCATGACCCATGCTGTTCCTATTTTATATGCACCCTCAATTCTGCCACCGCGGCACATTTCCGAAACGCGACGGGGAGTAACGCCCCATAATCCGCTTGCCTGCTTGGTAGTCATAATCTCCATGTAGCCCTCCCCCACTCAAAAGCATTTTATAGACAAATTGTAGCACATTTGCGGAAGTATATCAATCCGCGAATGTGCTTTTTCATCGCAAGTTATAGCACACGTACTTCAGAAAATGTTTTTATAATCTTTGGCATTTTCAGATTTCCGCCGTAGTAGGAAATGAAAAAGTTTTTTTAAATTTCGCTCAAAACTTTGGCAAAATCGCTCTGTGCGGTGTTGTAGGTAGTGAAAGGGTGTTTAGAGGGTTTGGGAAACTTCCCAACAAGCCATTTTCAACCGACGCGCCGTAAGAGCAGGAGGGCGAAAATACGGAAGTGGGTACCCACTTCCAATGCTTGCTGCGAAACTTTATCTTTGGAAAGGACGGGAAAGGAATGGAACGGAAATGGAAGATAGTAAACGGGCATATCGTAGTAAAAAATCCCCTTGCTTATGAGATACCAAAACGTGAAGTAGTCATAAAATCGGGCAGGACGCTTTACCGTTTTACGGGCAGCTATGACGGGCAACGGGCATTATCAAGTAAGGTTTTGCGCCTTATGGAACGGGATAATTTGCAGTCGCCTATTGATAAAAAAGACGGGAGCCGATAAAATGAGAGTATGCAATCCTGTATTGGCAGACTGCCCACCGATAAAGGAGGAACATTCTATGTCAAGGCAGTCTGACAACAAAATTACCGCCCTCTACTGTCGTTTAAGTCGTGACGACGAACTAACGGGCGACAGCAACAGTATTGTAAATCAAAAGGCGATTTTAAGTAAATACGCAAAGAAAAACGGCTTCAAAAATCCCTTGTTTTTCGTGGACGACGGGTACTCCGGGGCAAACTTCGATAGACCTTCTTGGAGCGAACTTGTTGAGAAAATTGAAAACGGAGAAGTGGCGACCTTGATAGTCAAGGATATGTCCCGTCTTGGGCGCGACTATCTGCGCGTGGGGCTTTATACAGACGTTCGGTTCCCTGAAAAGGGCGTGCGGTTTATCGCCATCAGCAACGGCGTTGACAGCGCAAACCAACAGGAGAACGACTTTACCCCTTTTTTGAATATCATCAACGAGTGGTATTGCCGCGATACAAGCAAGAAGATACGCGCTGTGATGAAGTCCAAAGGAGAAGCGGGGGAACACCTTTGTACCAATCCTCCCTATGGCTACATGAAAGACCCCGACAACAAAAAGCGTTGGCTTGTAGATGAAACCGCCGCCGGAGTAGTCAAGCGGATATTTGCTCTTTGTCTTGACGGTTACGGGCCGTCGCAGATTGCCCGTATTCTAAAAGAGGACAAGGTGCTAACACCGACAGTCCATTTCTTGCAGACAGGCAGAGCGACAAGGAATACGCCGCCGGACAATCTGTATAGTTGGACGGGCGATACCATAGCTGATATTTTAGAGCGTCCTGAGTATCAAGGGCATACGGTGAACTTCAAGACCTACAAACAGTCTTACAAGAGCAAAAAGACCTGTTACAATCCCATCGAAAAACAGCTTGTGTTTGAGAATACCCATGAAGCAATCATAGACGTTGACACATGGGAACGGGTGCAGGAATTACGGAAGAACAAACGCCGCCCAACGAGAACAGGCAAGACCAATCTATTCTCTGGAATTGTCCGTTGCGCCGATTGCGGAGAAAAGCTGTACTACTGCACAAGCAAGAACTTTGAAGCGCGGCAAGACCACTTTGTTTGTTCCACTTCAAGACTGAAAGGGAAAGAGGTTTGCCCTACTCACTTTATCCGCGCCGTTGTGTTGGAACAGGGTATACTCGCTCATATGCGGCTTGTGATTGCCTGTGCGTCTGCCCATGAGGAACGCTTTAGGGCGGCTATGGGTGCAAAGCAGAAAGCCGAAGCGAAAAAAGAACTCGCGGCGAAACGGCGGCAACTGACGCAAGCGGAGCAGCGCATTGAAGAACTTGACCGATTATTTAAGCGTATTTACGAAGATAACGCCAACGGGAAATTATCCGACAGTAGATTTCAAATGCTCTCTGACGATTACGAGCGGGAGCAGGAAGAACTGCGGGGAAAGCTGTTGCAACTGAATGAAGAAATAATAGAGCAGGAAGAACAGGCGGAAAACATTGACAGGTTTATCGGCAAGGTACGGAAGTATCTTGATTTGAACGAGCTGACGCCCGCTGTCTTGAATGACATGGTAAAAGCGGTGTATGTTCACGCTCCCGACAAGTCAAGCGGGCATAGGGAACAGCAGATTGATATATCCTATGACCTTGTGGGAATACTCCCCGCGTCCTTGCTCGCTGACCTGCAAAACGGAGAAACGGCATAGCCGAAGCTACGCCGTTTCCCCAAAACATTCCTATGCTGTTTTATGAGTGCCGCCCTAAACGGACTGTTCTTTTTCTTTGCCATTCTGTTGTTTTCTATCTTCCCAGGCCTGTCTTGCCCCGCCAAGTTGGCCGGCGACGGGGCAGAAGCTGAGCGCCCGCTGTGCGGGATGCAGCGAAGCGGAGAATTGACACATAGTGTCGCACACCCCAAAGGCGCCACCGCGCGCGGGGGAGCTGCTGAGCGTAAGCGAAGCTGAGGGGGAATAGTTCATGGCACTTGGCAGCTTAGAGCCGCTCCCCTTTCGTCACGGCTACGTCGCGACACTTTCCACGCACAGCGGGGAAAGCTTATTGGTGGTGGTTGCACGATACCAAAGGCTCCCTCACTGAGGTTCGGAGTTGAGCGCCGCCAGTGGCGGATGAAGCGAAACGGAGAACGGGCAGGAACAGGGAGAATTACGAACGGCAGTGAGTAAGGCGGCCCAGTGAACAAAGGAATAGCGCATAATTGACATTGTTGTATTTATATGTTACATTTGTTACCAAACAAAATAACAAAGTTGGAATTATATGAGGTCTTTGCGTGAAGAAAGTATTCGTGTGGCGGAGTAGAGCCACATTACTTGGAGTTTTACAGCACGTTTGGCGGACTTAATAATTCGCTTGGAACAGCAAGTACCTTTGTGTTAGAAGTTGACCCTGAAGGCACGGAAATCTATTTTAGTCGTCCAAACGGTGGATATGAACTTGTTCTAATTAAAGCAGATAGTACAGGCGAATGGGTTAGGCCAAATAAATAAATTCCGGCTTAACAAAGGCAAAATGAAAAGGGACATGAACGATTTCCCATCCGCCATGTCTCTTTTTGTTTGCATCTTTCACCTTTTTTACTATAAATTAGTCTGAAGTCGTTGTACGTCAGGAAGTTGAGAAAACTGTAATAAACGATCCTTACTTCATATTATCAATAAGCTGAAGTATAAGCTCTTTTTGCTCTGCCGTAAGGAAGCGCCATTTTGAAAACAATTCCTGCTGATCTTTTGAAAGTTCCACTTCCGTTCCTTCTGAGAAGAACTGTGCAATGCTTATTCCGAATGAGTCGCAGATGACCTGCAATGTGCTGATACTCGGAAGCGTATTGCGGTTGAACATATTTGAAATGGTGGATATGGAAAGCCCCGACTCTTTCGCAAGACGGTATTCGCTCCATCCATGGCATTGCATCAATTCTGTTATGCGCTGTTTTACGTCCACCAAATTCACCTCTTAATAATATTATATGTCTCAACTGAGAAGAAAATAGTTGCTAAAAGTATTGTATTAATGTCGCAAATGGGCTATATTGATAGTACCAAAGCGAAGGAGGGTATTTTATGATATCACATTGTGCTAAGAAACTGCGTATTGGGAAGATGGTGCAGCATAAGTGTAGGGCAGACTGCGTTCGGAGAAACTGGCCCGCTTGATTCAAACCGGCCGTATTCATCCCGAAAAGCTCATTACACATAAATTTCACGGGCTGGAAAATGTGGAGCCGGCGCTCATGCTGATGAAAGACAAGCCGCCAGACCTGATTAAACCATTGGTTTTGCTGTGATGCCTGTTGAAAAAAATATGAACGGCAGAAGGAAGCTTACGCCTGCTATAAGGGTTTGATTGTTGTGATGCGGGCTGTTCTCGCGGTATATTTTGCGTATGCCTTGCGGATTGCCATTGCTTCGGTGAACAATCCTCCATTGCAGAACACATGCCGTGCTAAATCCAATCTACGGTTTTTAATCTGACAAAACCTCAAAAGTAAGGCGGGACTGGCTTTAGCCGTCCCGCCGTCAATGCTTCGATCGGACTGAAAATCAGTTTGTATCATTATTAAAGTCAGCGTCAAACTTGATGCAGTCCTTTATCATGCTTTTGGGAACCGCGACCGTGATAAGACGATAGCTATCTGCGCCGTCGGTTGTGGATTTAGAGCCGTTGCGGGGCATTATATGTATGCAGAATGTGTTCCCGTCACAAAAAATGCTGCTCACTTCCAAATCACTTGCCTTGTTGCTGACATCAACATAGACGAGCATTAAGCTGTTTTCTTCAAAAAATGCCTCATCGCGGCCGGAAGTTGCTTCATTGAAGGACAAAGCGCCGTCATATTTACCATCCATACCGAGCGAGTCCCCAAATGCGGCCTTGAATTGCTCCAATTCTTCCAATGAATCGAATTTGTATATGGGAAGATGCATAACGCTGCTGAACATCATGGTTTCCTCATTCAATGCGCCTGAGTAAATCGCCCCAAAATCCGCCCGCGACGCATGGGATATAACAATATCAAAAACCTCGTCTGCGGGCATGTCGCCCGGCGTGGTTAAATTGACATCGGGAGTTTCCGCAAATGGCATATCGTCCGATAGATTTTTTGTTTCCTTATTTGGGCTGCACCCGACCAAAGCCAAGGCGCAAGCCAATGTCAAAATGAATATGGCCGGTTTGTTCATGCAGAGGCCCTCCTTTCAAACAAACGGTAAACGCCCTCAACCCTTCCGCTTTTTACGCGCAATAACCTCAACGCCTATGCCTATGCACATGATAACCAAGTATACGGTTAGGAATATTATCCACATGCTGCTCAGGGTCATTGCGCCCGTAGGGTCGGCGTAATCTTGGCTAAAAATCAACCCTGCGGCAAATGAAACGGGGTAACCAAGGGATGCGAAAAGCGGGAAGCGGCTGCACCCGAAAAGCATGGAAATGCCTATAAACAAGCCGCCCGCAATCAGCAGCACGAGGGGAAATTGCTTCATTTTGTGCATATCAAACAGAGCAAATCTGCAAATCAGAAAGCTTGCAATCAGAATGGCCATGGACAAAAGGCCGATTCCGTATTTTTTCATACTTATTACCTCCTTGCATGAGTATTTGTATTATTATACCATGGCATTACCGGGCGCTACAATGCTTTTTGCATTTTGAGGGGGGGGATTTATTATGCATTCCGCCGATTAAGCCCGCAAGGGGCAGATGGAGCGGGTGGAAAGGGAGCGCGAAAAAATATACAATCCAAAATTGGAATACGTTGGATTTTTTTACTATACCATGATATAATACTTGGGCTAAGCTGAAGAAATGGCGGCATAATCAATGCTTTGAGCCAAAACGTCAGCAAGGGGAGGAAAGAGAAAAATGAAAAACAGAAAATGGGGAATGGCACTCATAGCTGCGCTTTTGTGCCTGTGCATGGCGCTGAGCGCGTGCTCTAACGATGCGGACAACGACCCTAACGAGGTTGTGGGTCAGGATTGGCGCACATGGGGCCTGGTGGTGGACAGCGGGACAATAACCCGCAACGGGGAAGACACCGCCGTGCTTGTATGCGTGGAGGACGACGGGGCGTATTTTTATCATGACGACGAGAATCAGGTGCTTTTCGATTTTGTTGAGTTCCCTGAAGGATACGGCCTTACGAGCGGCAACTACAACGCCATAGCGTTCGAGGACGGCAATGGCGACGGCAATACGGACGTTGCTATTCAGTTCAATATGGATGACGATAATCAGCTTATGCTGGTATGGATGTATGACGAAACATCAAACGGTTACTATTTCTATGATGAAATAGTTGATGACAACAGCGAACCGGATACGCTGGACGAAACTCCCGAGCAGGTTATAACCAACAGCGATTGGGAGCATGACACCATAATAGAGGATGCGGGCGACGAAATGTACGTTGCCGATGCAACCGTGGGCGTGCAGACGTACTATCCGTATGGCTACGTCGTTATGGAAGTTATAAGCGACGCGCTGGTGATATACGACAATAATTTCAATTATGCCGTTGCCCGCTGCGTGAACGATATCTATGCGGACTATAACGGTTCCGTTGAGGAATTCGCAATAGATTATGCCAACAGCTATATCTATAATGACTTTGGCCCGCTTTACAGCATGTTCAGCCCCATTGTGGATATGGATATAAAGGATCCTGATAATCCCAACGACCTTGCGCAGATGGACGGCTATGTTTACGACGATACCGAATCCGCCTACGTTCGCCTGTATATCTATACCGATGCGGAGGGCAACGTGATGGCAAAGTCGTTCTATGTTACCGATGACGATGCGCTTACCGTTATGGACGAAATATGCAGCGGTGTGAACCATACCGCATGGTATGGCATAGAAGGGTAGGGATCGAACTTATGCCTTTGTGGGGTGCGGTAGTTGCGCTTGTTGCGGCCATTGCGGCAATAGTGCTGGACGTTCGTAAGATAGAAAACAAAAAGGCCAGAACTGCGGGCATAATAATCGCGTCCGTAATCGGCGCGGTCAGCCTTGTGTATATTGCGCTCACGCTTATACTCGTAAGCGCCGTGGACTGAGCAAAAAAGAACATATGTTAATGTGCGGTTCCGTTAAGCTTATGCTTTTCGGAATCGCTTACTATATGTTATAATCCATATATGATAGTTATGGACTTGGAATGGAACAGCGGCGTTGGCGACGGCAAATCGCTCGCTGAAATACTGCAGATAGGCGCGGTGAAGTACGATAGATCTGCCCACAAAATAGTGGACACGTTCAGTGTATTCATTCACCCCTGTGTGCACAGCGAATTCAGCGTGGGCGCAAAGGCGCTGCCGCAGCTCTGGCGTTCGCTTGAAAGCAGGCTTACGTTTGAGCAGGCGTATACCGCTTTCCTTGACTGGGTCGGCGAGGAAACCATGTTCGCCGCGTGGGGCGGCGGGGATTGGCATGTGCTCAACGACAACGCCAAGTATTATTCCCTGCCCATAAAGCAGGATGTTCAAATGCTGGATGTTCAGTCCGCATTCAGCCTTACGATGGGCGTGGGCAGCGTGCTTGCGCTTTACAAGGCGGTGGAATTCTGCCACATACCGGATTGCTTTGACTATCATGATGCGCTGGCTGATGCGATGTATACCGCGCTTGTAAGCGAATGGGTGGATGAAGAAACGCTTGAGCTTAGCCGCGGAAAAATCGTGCCGCGCAGCATGGAAATGACAGGCAAAACGTTTGAAACACCGCCCGCCAAGTATTCGGAATACTTCACCAACCGCCACGATGTTATGAATTGCAACGATATGCGCATAGTCAATTGCCCCATATGCGGCGCGAAGCACAGCATAGGCGAATGGTTCAGCAACGACCGGCGCCGTTATTATGCCGCGTTTCGCTGCCATGGGCACGGCCGCTTCATCTGCCGCATGACGATAGTGAAAAAGGATGATCTTATCCGCGGGCGGCTGGCAATTCCGCAGATGACGCCAAAGGAGCTGCATAGCTTTCAGGTGGCCAAGAATGCCAAGCATTATCTTTGCAGCGCAACGCTTGGCCTTATAGCGCAAAAGCGCAAAAATAAACGAAAAAAACAGACCGCTCAGGCGGCTGCCACTCCCGCGCAGTAATCAGGCGCGGGAATTTTTTTAGCCGCTCGACTTTTTGAAACCGAAGGAGTATAATACTGCTTGCTTTGCGCTGCGGCGCAGGGCGTATTTTATTGAAGAAAGCGACGGTTTGATATATATGGAATTGGTAATAAGCAATGCGCGCGGCTTTGCGAAGAAAAATGCGGTTATGCTCATTGCGTTTGCGGCGGCGCTGATAACAAGCCTGTTCGTGCCCGTGGATAAGGAATACATAGGCTACTTTGACTTCAAAACGCTAAGCTGCCTTTTCTGCGTGCTGGCGGTGGTCTGCGCGCTCAAGGACATAAACTTCTTTTTTGTTATAGCGCGCAAAATAGTGCACTTTTTCAAAACGGCGCGCATGAGCATACTTGCGCTTGTGTATATAACGTTCATAGGCTCTATGCTCATTGCCAACGACATGGCGCTGCTCACGTTTCTGCCGCTGGGCTTCCTTGTGCTGAGCAGCACGGGGAAACAGAAATATATGGCGTTTACGTTTATTATGCAAAATATTGCCGCCAACCTCGGCGGCATGCTTACGCCTTTCGGCAATCCGCAGAACCTTTATCTTTACACTAAGTTTAATATTCCCAACGGCGAATTTATGGGCATAATGGCCCCGCCGTTCATATTGTCCGTTGCGCTCATCACGCTGTGCTGCATCATATTCGTAAAAAACGAGCCGCTTATGATAAGCGATGAAAAGATAGAGCTTAACGGCAAACGCACTGCGCTGTATCTTGCACTGTTTGCGCTGGCGATAGCGATTGTTTTTCGCGGCATACCGTATTGGATAGGGCTTATAATAATTCCAGCGGTGCTGTTCTTTGCCGACCGTCACGCGCTTGAATCGGTGGACTATCCGCTGCTTTTCACGTTCGTGTTCTTTTTCATATTCGCGGGCAATATGGCACGCATGGATGCGGTAAGGGATTTCTTTTCCACCCTGCTTTCAAAGAACACTTTGCTTTTCAGCGCGCTTTCCTGCCAATGCATAAGCAACGTACCTTCGGCGATACTGCTTTCGCAGTTCACCGGCAACTATGCGGAGCTGCTTATAGGCGTGAACGTGGGCGGGGTAGGCACGCTTATTGCCTCGCTTGCCAGCCTTATCACCTTCCGCGAATACGTTAAGCACGACCCCAAAAGCACCCGTCGCTACATTGCGGAATTTTCCGCCTTCAACTTCGGCTTTCTTATAATCCTCATTGCCTTTGAGCGGTTTGTGATGAAGGTGTAAATATCCCCCTTGCCATAAAGCGCAGGTATGATATAATCAATTTGTCGATAATATTCCACAAAACGCGACATTGCCGTTATACCCTACGGAGGACAGTATGCGTACCCACATTGCCCTGCTCTTGTGCATTATGTTATGCTTATGCGCTGCGCCGCCGTCAAAGGCGCTTGACGGGGTATTTATGGCCAACGCAAACGAAGCGGAATGGAACGCGGAGAACGCCTGCTGGGTTGAACGGCATTATATTGCCGCAGCGGACGAATTCTCCGCGTTTGTTTATGCTCCTCATGCGGAGGAATATGAGCGCTACGGCGTGCGCGCGCCGCTTGTGTGCGAAGCGTATATCGGCTCAGCCGACTCCGAATGTATCACGATTACGCTGGATGAAAATTGGCTCATCGGCATACAGACAGTTGTGTACTTAGTCAATGCGGAGCTTATAATAGGCGAAAACGCCGCGGTTGTTAATTACGGCAGCGTATATATCGAATCCGGCAGTACGCTTACAGTTAACGGCGCGCTTGAAAACGAGGCCATTGAATATGTGTCCGGCGAATTCAGGCTGAACTGCGGTATATACATACGCGACGGCGGCACTCTTAACGCCCTGAATGGCGAATATACGGGCGGCGGCAAGCTATACAAAAGCGCAAATGGCGCCGCGCTCGGCACGGAACAGGGCGAAGCCCTGCGCTTTTCAAACGGGCGGGAGCTTTCGGTGCTGCTCACCCAATGCGGTGAATATGCTGCGCTTTATGCCCGCGGCGCGGTGACGCTTGACTCGGCATTTGCTTTGCCGTATGGTGCGGGAATGGTGATAGACGGCGGCAATTCGCTTACCCTTGCGCCGGGCGCGTCGCTTGCGTGTATGGGGAACATATGGGTCAACGGCGGCGCGCTTACCGTAAGCGACGGCGCTAATATCACATTCGGCAATGAGAATGCGCGTATATGGGCAAACGCGGAAGATGGCTCATCTGTGACGGGGCAGGGGCTTGACAGTATAACGGTGCGGTATACCAAAAAAGGCATAAGCTTGCAGGCGGATATGGATGCGGCGATTCGCGGCGCGTATTCGGACGAAATTATATACATTATTGATGTAAATACGCCTGTTAGTATAAACCAAGCATGGAACGTAGGCGAAAATATGCTTATTCGCGTTAACGGCGGCGCAAGGCTTACGCTTAATGCGGTAGTCACTCTCAGCGGTGCGCTGCAGGTTTATAACGGCGCGGAGCTGAACATATGTGCCGCGCTTACGAATGGAGCATATGGCAACGTGGCCGGAGTTGAGCGCGGGCTGTGCGTATTTGCGGGCGGCACGGCAATGCTTGCATCCGGCGGCAAATATGCGGGCGATGGCACGCGGCGCGTGTACGGCAGCATGGACGGCTTCTGCCATGCGGAAACGGAAGCGGAGCTGAACGCGGCGCTTTCATCCGGCGCGAATACGGTGCATGTAAGTCAGGATGCTATTGTTGCGGTAAACGGCGCGGTGAGCATACCGCGCGGAGTCACGCTTAAACTGCTTTCGGGTGCGCGGTTGAGCATTGCGGACGGTGCGCTGCTGATAAACACGGGCGCAATAGAGCTGAGCGAAACCGCTGCGCTGCACATATCACACGGTGCGCAATATATCCGCGGCGGGGAAGAAAAGTTCAGCGGCACGGTAACGGGGCTTGATCCTCAGCCGCGGCTTTTCAACACTACGACCGCCCGGGCAGTCGGCCTGTTCACCGATGCAAGCGCGGAGTATGCCCCACTTTGCACGGATGCCGTGCGGATGTTTGAAGATATGCGGCTATGCTATGCGCTCGGCATCGGCAAAAGTATAGCCGGCATGGACGTATCGTTTGAAGAGGGGAGCGGATTGAGCGCGCAGTGGAGCACGGCGGACGGCGGCGCGGCAATAACGCTGCTCGGTTGCGAGAGTGAAACCGAGGAGACAGTATGCCTAAATATAGCCTTCGCAGACGGCACGGCGGAGAGCTATTGCTTTATCGTTTGCGTGAGCGAAACCGAAGGCGCGTACAGGGTGGGCGATATTGACCGAAGCGGCCGCATAGACGTGCGCGACGCGGTGCTGCTCTGCATAAAAATAGCTAAGGGCGACGCCGATGCGGACATAAACGGCGACGGCAGGCTGAACGTTGCAGACGCTGCCGCGCTGTGCAGAATTATTTTCCAAGGCTGAGCGCGGTTGCAAAGGCGCGAAGCGTCCTATATAATAAACATATCTGTACGAACGGAGGGGAGAAGAATGAGCGGAGCGAAAAGAATACTTGCCGCACTTGTTGCCGCGGCGGTGCTTTTGATGGGCACGGCGGCGCTTGCGGAGGATACTAAGATAAACATAAGCGCGGGCGAGGCCGGTGCAGACGGCACAATAACCGTTACCATAAGCCTAAGCGGTGATACAAGCGTTGCAGGCGCGCAGCTTGCGCTTGATTATGATGAAACAATGCTGGAACTTGTCAATGTGAAAAACGGGGCGATAGTTTCCGGCGGCATAAGCGCCACCAATGACGAAGAGCCTGGCAGCGTTATATTCATTTGGAGCACGCTTATGGGCAGCAAGCAGCCGGGCGAACTGCTCAAACTCACGTTCCGCCCCAAAGAGGGCGCGCACGGCAGCACGGAGATAAAGCTGGACAATGCGCTCACGGAAACCATGATAATAGACGAAGAGCTCAATGAGCTTGCATATACCGAGGGCAGCGCCACGCTGGAGCTTGCATCCGCGACTAACACTCCCGCGCCAACTGCTGCGCCGGAGCAGAGCGCGCAGACCACGCAGGCGCCTGCCGCTACCGCCAACCCCGATGCCGACGTTACGATGGACATAGGCCAGAACACCACCATTTCCGGCGGCAGCGGCACAATATGGTCCAGCAGCAACGAGCGCGTGGCTACCGTTGACCAAAGCGGCAGCGTGACCGCCCATGCGGAGGGCGAAGCCGTAATTTATGCCATAAGCGAGGACGGCACAAGCGTTACCGAAACCGTTGTGTCCGTGGGCAGTCAGCAGGCGGCTGAATCCCCGGCACCGCAGACAGACGCTCCCGTGCAGACGGACGCGGCGCAGACGGATGCCGCGCAGGTGACCGTTGCCGAAACGGAGGACGACGGGCCTTCGGTTTGGATGTGGCTGCTTTTCGCGGCGGCTGTGATAACGGGGATAGCCTCTGTTTATCTGGCCATCCGCGCCATGCGCCGCAGGTAATTGGCAGGAAATAACAAGTAAATCAACAGTTTGTGAATAATACCCGCAAAGGAGCAGAATAACCTTGCTTATATTGCTTTTTGCGGGTATAATACTATATAACTATAGGTGGTGGAGGTATGCCCATCGCCTGCTCCGGTCCAAATACATAAGGAGTTTAAAGGCATTACATGAAACGACAGAGAATCGTAGCAGCTTGGCTTGCGTGCATAATGGCGGCGTTTGTGCTGCCGTTCGCTGCGCTTGCCGAGGGGGGAGATATCGCCATAAAGCTTGACAGCGGCAACGCTGCGCTTGCAAACGGCGATTATCTTAGCGTCAATGTTAAGTTTGATGCGGCTGTTGCAAGCTTTGGCGGCGCGGAGTTCAATGTTGAGTACGACAGTGCCAAGCTTGAATTCGTATCGTACACGCCGCTTATCGGCAGCGCGGATGAAGCGGGAAACGGCGCGCTCAACTATCACAAAAAGATTAGGGACGGCAATATTAAAATACTGCTCCTTAACGCCGCCAACATAATCAACAAGAATAGTACGGGCATTGCAAACGGAACCGCGATAGGCAATCTTGTTTTCAAGGTAACGGGTGAGAATGCGGGCACGGCAAGCGTAAAGATAGCCCAAGAAGGCTTTGCGGCATGTATGCCCGGGGATAATACCACCGCCCCCGCGCTGACCCCTGCTGGCAGCACGTTTACGCCAACCACTGTGACCGTGAGCGACAGCGTGACCTATCCCACAGATGGCGCGCCCACGGTATACTGCATCACAAGCGAAGCAAACGGCGCTGTTACGCTTTCGCTCAAGGCAAGCATTGCCGATTTGCAGCGGCTAAACATGCAGCTTACGCTTAACGGGTATACTGATATTGCAGCGGCAAGCGACTGTCCGTTTACGGTTAGCATAGACGGCGGCAGCGTAACTATAAGCCACAATGCCTCACCCAATACCGACGGCGTGGACATGCGCAGCGGCGTGGCGGTGCTGACGATGAAAAAAACGGGCGAAAGCCAAAGCATTACCTCAGAGCCCAAGGCCATAGCCACAAAGGACGCCAACGGCGCCCTCAGCCCAATAACCCAGCCCACCGTAACCGATGACCCGCTGGGCGGCAGGATGCTTGGCGATGTAGATGGCGATGGGAATATTACGTTGAGAGATGCTATGTTTATATTTCAGGCTAAAGCAAATAAGAGAACATTGTCAGGTGTTAGTGCATTGTGTGCGGATACTGATAAAGATGGTAAAATTACATTGCGGGATGCTATGTTTATATTACAATATAAAGCAAACAAACGCGATGCTGATTTCAACATAAAGTAATATGTACATATAAGCGAGGAGGTAGCAATGAGAAAGAAAATCGCTCTGCTGTGTGCCATAATAATGATGGTTACGACGATAATGCCATCATTTACTGTGGCTGAAGGCGAAAAAGAGGCACAATTCAAAATTGAAACAAGTGCCGGGACACTCACATATGCCGTGGGAGATACGGTAAGCGTTATTGCTAAACTGACTTCATCCAAAGATATCAGTACTATGACGACAGTTATGCTGTATGATAGCACGAAACTTGAATTGGATGCAAGTTCTATAAAGGCTAACAGCGTTTTGCTTGGTACGCTTATAGACACATCGATAGATGGAAGAGTAGCTATTACTGCGTCAGATAGCACTACTGAAAACCCCATGCATATTGATGGTGAGATATTTACTGTAAACTTTACCGTGAAGGAAGGTGCAGTAGGGAATACGGTAATAAAACTCAGCGCGGATGAAATGTATGATGGAACTATTGATATAAATCCGATTACATATGACGAAGCTTCCGCCACCCTCACCATCGTCAACCCCTGCACGGGCATAACGCTTGACAAGGACACGCTGACCATAGCCCGCGGCGAAACGGCTACGCTTACCGCAACCGTTGAACCCGCCGATACTACCAATACGATAGTTTGGAGCAGCGAGAACGATAACATTGCCACCGTTGAGAACGGCGTTGTGACCGCCGTTGGATTGGGCGAAACCACCATAACCGCTGCCTGCGGAGACAAGACCGCAAGCTGCAAGGTCACCGTGACCAAGGCCACTATAGCCGGTACTGCCAATATATATACCAAGGAAGGATTTTTTTACGGCGCAACGCTCGGCGCAAGCCCCCTTATTACCAATGATGGCTGGGAGACTGCCATAACTACCATAAAGTGGTACCGCGATGGCGAAGCCGATTCAATAGCCACCGGAGATAAATATAAGATCGGTGAAAAGGATATTGGCAAGCAGCTTTATATAATAGTTACTGCTGATAAGTACACCGGCGAACTGAAGTCCAAGTTGACGGATGTTATCGAAAAAGCCACGAAGGATGCCCCCGCCAAGCCCATAATCGAAGCCAAAGAGAACGTTATAACCGTTAAAAATGTTGACCACGATGCGGAATATCTTCTTGTTGGTGCTGGCGCCAGTCAGAATTTCGGCAAGGAAACCGAGTTCACCGTGCAGTACGGCATGACATATTATGTTGAGGCTCGCTATCCCGAAACCGCTACCCACAAAGAGAGTGATAAAGCTGAGAGCGATCCTGTTACCATCGTCAAGGCTCCTTATAAACTGACCGTCACCGTAGAAGGCAACGGCAAGGTTGATGGCGCACCCAAGAATCCGCGCGAAGGCGTCGAGGTCACCCTTACCGCCAAACCCGGTGACTTTGACCACAAGTTCGACAAGTGGGAAGTTACCGGTATAACCCTGACGGAAGAAGCAGCGAAGGCTAACCCGATAATCTTCACCATGGGCAGCACGGACGTGACGGTAAAGGCTGTGTTTGCGGAGAAGCCTGCCGTATCCATTGAAATTACCGGAACTGAGTTCACCTATGACGGCACACCAAAGACGCCTGAAATCGGCCCTGAAGAAGTTGTAGGCATGGATCGGACTATTGAATATTTCGACAGCCTGAATAACAAGCTTAAATCTGCTCCTAACGAAGCAGGTACATATAAAGTTAAGGTAACGTTTACCTCCAGCGAAGCTTCTGAATACCGCAAGACCGAGGCTGAGAAAACATTCACCATAGCTAAGGCCACCAAGGAAAAGCCTGCCGCGCCTACCCCCACGAACGCAACTTCCAATAGCTTTGAGCTGGACATTGTTGCCGAACAGGAATATGTAATCAGCACTACTCAGGCTACCCCCGCTGAAAGCGAGTGGAAGCAGGGCACCGAACTGACCAGCCCCGTTACCAATCTTGCGCCTGCGACTACCTATTATGTATTCACCCGCGTTAAGGGCAATAACAACTATAACCCCTCTCCGGCAGTCTACGCAACGGTAACGACTGCGCATACCTATGCGTGGGAAGTTGTAGATTCCGGCGAGGTTATCGAGACTGTTCGCGTTGGCGGAACGTTGCCCGAACCCCTGACAGGTACAATAAAGAATATAGGCACGGGCGAGCTTACGGACATAACCGCTACCATTGACAGTGACACTAACTTTACGCTTGAAGCCGTACCCGGCACGCTTGCAAGCAACGGCAGTTTGAATATAACCGTAAAGCCGAAGGACATCAAAACCGACAAGGAAGGCACATACAAGGCTGCCGTTACCGTTAAGGCAAAGGATGTCAACGACATAACCGTTAATTTCACCATAAAGGTTACGGAGAAGGAGACTGCTGAGATTTCCGGCATAACCGATACCACCGTGACCTTCAACGGTAAAACGCAGGGCATTGACCTGAGCAAAGCTGTGGTTACCGGCGGCGGTAAGGCGCTTGACGCGAGTAAACTGACCGTTACCTACGATGCGGCGGAAACCAGAAACGCCGGTGAATATATCGCTACCATTAAGTACGAGGATGCGGACTACATCGGCAGCACAACCGCGAAGCTTATAATAAATAAGAAGGAAGTTTCCGTAAAGGGCTTCGAGGCACAATCTAAGGTGTATGACGGCAAAGCCGATGCCGTGGTTAATAGCACCAACGCCAAGCTTGACGGTATGATAGAAGGTACGGATGTTGGCTTCGATAATTCCGGCCTCAAATTCACGTTCGATAATAAGAAGGTCGGCACGAACAAGACCGTTAAGAATACCACGCCCATAACCCTCACCGGTACGGATGCGGGCAACTATAACCTGACCAACCCCATCGTTGAGCTTACGGCTGACATTACCGCAAAGCCCGTGACCGTAACGGCTGCCGTTGCCGAAAAGACCTACGATGGTCGTACCGACGACGCGAATGTTACCATTAGCGCGTCCGGCATTATCGCAGACGACGATGTGCAGATTGTTGCCACGAAGGGCGTTTATGCCACCCCCGATGCGGGCGACAACGTGGAAGTAACCGTGACTTACACCATTTCCGGCGTAGACAAGGATAACTACAGCTACAGTATCGCCGACAAGGCTTACGGTAAGGTTGAAAAGAGGGAACTCACCGTTGCAATTATCGCGCCCGCTGCCGTTACCTACGATGGCAAGACGCATGAAGTAAGCAGCGTTACCGACGACCGCGTTGCGGCTGATAACGGCAAAACGCTCTATACCCTTACCTATAATAAGGATGCGCTTCCCGTTGACGCGAATACTTATGAAGTGACCGCCAAGCTGACCGACGAGGGCAGCAAGAACTATATCCTGAAAGCAAATACCGTTGACCTCGTTATCAACAAGGCCGGCATGAGCGCGACAAATAAGGAATACACTGTTGCGTTCATGCTTGCCGGCGCGCAGACCCGCCCGCTGAGCGATTTGCAGCTTGCTCCCGCAAACGTAAGCGGTAAGTGGAGCGTTACCACCGGAACTAATGAAATTCTTGACGGCGAAGCTAAGATAGATGGCGAGAACCTCGTGTTCACCGTCAAGTCCGGCCTTACCACTGCGGACATCGGCAAAAAGGTTGAGTTGACGCTCACCTTCACGCCCGACAAGAACTATAACCCCGTCACCGCCACCGTTACCGTGACCCTGGCGCAGGATACTTACACCAACAGCATCGTTGGCACCCTGCCCACTCAGGTGAAGCTGGGCGAAGCGCTTGACCTAAGCGGCGTAAAGCTCGTTACCAAGTTCGGCAGCGGCGCACCGGAGCAGCAGCTTGACGTTAACGATGATACCAAGGTTGAAGTGACCACCACTTACGACCACACCGCCAAGGAAATAGGCGTAAAGACCGTAACCTTTACCGATAAGGCGAACAGCGGCATAACCTATACCCACACCTTCACCGTTGTGGACGTGCTTGAAGGCGTTAAGCTTGAAGCCAACCCGACAGCATACTCTTACAAGCTGAAGGAAGCGACCTCCATAGGCTTCGACGGTAAGATACACGCCGTGTATAAGTCCGGCGCGAAGAAGGCGCTGAATCATGCCGATGTTGTACTCTCCATGAGCGACGGTACGGCAGTTGACAGCGCAAAGGAAGCGCGCCTGCTGAACACCCTTGGCACCGCTACCATAACGCTTACCTATACCGAAAAGTATTTTGACGGTACAAGCGATAAGCAAAGCATTGATATAACCGTTTCCGTAACAGCAGACCCCGTTAAGCCGGATGGTAAGCCCAATGCCGAGGGCTTTGCGGTTACGCCGATACCCGATGCGGGCAAGGAAATGGAATATAAGGACGACGCAGGGAACGAGGTGAAGCCGGAAGATGTGCAGGGCAAGCTTGCCGATGCCGCACCGGGCGCGCTTGAAGGGGAAGTGAAGAATAACCCCGCGTTCAATAATGTCGGCGACGGCGATGTTGTGTATGAAAACATCAGCTTTGAGGATAACACAGGCAAGCCTGTAACGTTTGCAAACGGCAAGATGCAGGTGACCGTGCCCTACCCCGCCGATTCCGATAAGAATGACGAATTTGTGGTGCTGATACCCGACGGCGAGGGCAAGATGAAAGCCATAGTGCCGCAAAAGACCGCGGACGGCTTGCAGTTTGAAATAGAAAACAGCGATGTGACGTTTGCCATAGGCTGGTACACTCCCGCGCCTTCACCCGTACTGCCCACCGAGCCTGAAAGGGATCCTGAAGATAACTTCTGGAACGAGGTTTACTGGACGCTCCTTCGCAGCGGACAGGGCAGCGTTATAACCGCCAATGCCGGCTATTACGACAGGGTGCCGCAGGGTGTGCTCCGCGCGGTGGACATAAGCGGCAATACGCTTATAATCAACTCCGCATTCGGTATGCAGGTTGTTGTGAACCCCGGTGCGCTTGAAAAGCTGGGCATGTACCGCTTCTATTATCCCATCAGCTATCTGAAGGAAATGCTCAAGGGCAGCAGCGTTATAAGCGGCAGCGGCACAACGGGCATTACCGTGGGCGTGCTTATGCCCACAACGGGCGACGCAACCGTGGTTGAGCATCCCTATACCATGACTCCTGCCACCGCGGGCATTATCCCCGGCCTTGAGAGCGCGGCCAATGCCCGCCCCGTGATAGACAATGCGGACGGCGTAAGCGTGCTGGATGGCGCGCAGCGCAACGACGGCGCGGTAATAGGCGGCGGCATGCTTATCGGCCTTGGCCTGCTGGCGCTGCTCGGCGCGGCATATGTGACCATGCGCAAGCGCGGCAACTGATATTAACTGAACATACCCGAACCTTGGGGCCAAGCGTAACAAACTTGGCCCCGAATAATATTCGGATCAGGAGGGGGAAACACATATGAAAAAGAAACTGCTTTGCCTTATGCTTGCCGCGCTTATGCTAACCAGCGTGTGCGCATTTGCGGAAGGCGAGACAACCGAACCTGAACAGACGATAGAGCCCGAACAGACCATTGAACCAGAGCAGACCGCCGAACCCGAACCGGATGCGGAGGATGCCCCGCTTATAGACGTGGACGCAACGCCAGCGCCGAGCGGGAACGAAACTATTGAAATCCCCGCCGAGCTGGACGGCGTGTTCCAGTTTGGCGATTTTTACGGCGAACAGCTAAGCATTGACTTTGAGCAGAACCTGCCGGCCAGAGCAGCAGTCTTTGCCGATGAAACCGACGACGGCAGCTTTACAACCGCCAAGCGTGCAACCTTTGCCGCCCGCCTGCGCGAAGCTATATTAAACCTTACCCCCAGCGTAGACCTGCGCGACCTTAACATAAACTATGATGGGAATAAACCGGAAGGGCAGCGCACTAACTATACTGGACTCAACAGCACAATATCCGCCGTGCTGAACAGCGTGCCGCAGTCTTTCGTATGCGCAAGCGAGGGTATGAAATACTCCATCTCCGGCGGCAGGTTCACTATGCTCAGCCTTAATCTTAAAGCAAATGCGGCTTCCATGCGCGCCGATTACGACAGCGAAAAGCAAGCTGTGCTGAATAGTCTGTTTCCCAGCGGCACTTCCGGCATGAGCAAAACCGAAATTGCCTTGGCGATACATGACTATTTAGCCCTGCATACGCGCTATGATTACACCTTAACCAACAGCAATATGCATAATTCCTATGGTGCGCTGGTGAACGGCCTTGCCGTGTGTCATGGCTATGCGCTGGCATATATAGATCTGCTCAGGGAAGTGGGCGTGGAAAGCTACTTTGTATCCTCAAGCAATCTTAATCACGGCTGGAATGTGATAAATACCGAATCCGGCTGGTATCACAGCGACGTTACTTGGGACGACCCAAGGCCAAATATAGGGGAATATACCAACGATGGCGACTATATGGGTTATTGCCAACATGATTATTTCATGAACACAACGGCGCAGATAGAGCAAAACCACTTCGCAGCGAACAGCAAAACATACGATGCTGCAATGAGCGTTATATTCGGCAAAACGCCCATTGCAGCAGAGGAGGCTCATCCCAATTCCGCATTCTGGAGCGGTATACGGTGCGGCATGGTGCGCATAAACGGCACTTGGTATTATAACGACAGCCCACTTTGGGGCATGTCCGGCGGAAATAAGCTTTTACCGTATATGAAGGGCAAAATCTGCTCAACGCCCTACGGCACTGAGCGTCAGGCCAATGTTATTGCCCAAAATGCAACGCCCTTTGCAGCCGTGGACGGCAGCCTTGTTTACGGTAGGTTCAGCACACAGTTTGTTACAGACGCCATAATGTGCTACGATACCGCCACCGGCGCGGCAAGGAAGCTTGCCGATGTTGAGGGCGATACCATGGTGACGGAAATCGCCGCGGGCAGGCTCAATCTAAATAATATGTTTTACGGGCGCGGCACGGTGGTGTATACGGATATGAACTACCAACTTCATACCGTTAATCCCAAAGAGGTCCCCGGCAAGGGCGATGTAAACGCGGACGGGAAAATAGACATTGCGGACGTTATACTGATATGCAGGTATATAATGGGTGATGCTGTGCTGAGCGGCACCGAATTTGCCGCTGCGGACATAAACAATGACGGCAAGGTGAACGCGGCGGACGGCGTGCTCCTTTGCCAAATGATATCGGAAGGGAATGAATGATGAAGCTTAAAAGAACCATTGCGGCGCTTGTCGCGCTTGCCGTAATAGCCGCGTGCGCAGCGTCGCTTGCCCTGACCGGCGATGTTGATGGGGATGGCGCAATAGGCGTGAAGGACGCCGTGCTTTTGTGCCGGGCCATTGCGGATGGCGGCGCGGGCGCGAACGACATGCTCAGCATGGATGTTGATGCTGATGGGCGGCTCACCGTGGCAGATCTTGCCTATATCTGCCGCGCCATAATGGACAACAGCGTGGTTTTCCCGCGCGATGCGCAGAACGCCGCATACAGCAAGGATGTTAAATAGAAACTAAGCATATAAAAAGCCCGCCTTGACACAGGCGGGCTTTTAGTTGTTTGCTCAGTAGCCCATTTCGGAAAGCATCATGTCCGCAACGGTGGCTATTGCGCTGTTCGCGCTCAACGTGGCCACGGCGTAATGCAGCGTGCCTATGTCGGCTGTGTGCTTTGCATATGCGCGGCCCTCGCCGTATTTGTTCAGCATCAGCTCGTTTATGGCAATCGCGTCCACTTGGCCCTTGTCCAGCGCGTCAAAAAGGTCTGTATACGATGCATAGCCGGTTATGTTTGCCGTGTTGTAGCCGGAATCCTTATAGTCGCTGTAATAGCTGAAAAGCAGGTTTCTCGTCGCGCCGGACGGCACATATAAGTTTGAACTGCTTGCAGACTGTATGCAGCCCACCTTCAGCTTGCTCATGTCCGCGTTCTCGTTGCCGGGCTTAACCAGTATGTAGCACGGGTCGTCATAATAAGCGCGGGAGTAGGCGTATGCGGCGTTCGCGCCGCGCGGCATAAGGCATATTGCTGCGTCTATGCTGCCGTCCCTCAGCTTTGCGCCAACGCTCATGCTTGTCACCTCAACTGCTTCAAGCGCGGGAATATCCCCCGTGTAATCATCGGAGTTGGACATTATGCGTTCTGCCAGCGCCTGAGCTATTTCCCATTCAAGCCCCGTTCCGTTCTCCGCAAGGCCGGGCACATCGTTGCGCAGGCCAACGCGCAGCACGCCGTTGTTCCACACGTTGGCAATCTCCGCGCTGTTCATCAGCACCGGCTCTGGCCTGAGCAGCAGCGCTAAGAGTATAACCGCAACCGCTGCACCGGCTATTATCAGCGCGCGGCGCAGCTTTTTACCCTGTTCGCCCTTCAGCATTATCACCGGGCGGGTATGTTTTTTTCTTATGCGGCGGTTTCTGCCGCTAAAAAACGAACGTATCTTCATATATAAATTATACAGCCTGCGCCCCACGTTGACAAGGCGGCTGTGTGTGGGATATAATTCATTATTGGTCCAAAACTGTAAACATTTAAGGAGATATACGATACATATGAAGAACCTTACTTCCGATCAGCTCAGGTCGCTGTACCTGAAATTCTTTGAAGAACGGGGCCATAAGGTTATCCCCTCCGCCTCGCTCATACCCGAAAACGACCCCTCCGTACTGTTCACCACGGCGGGAATGCATCCCCTTGTGCCCTATCTTATGGGGCAGGAGCATCCCGCGGGCAAGCGCCTTACGGACGTGCAGAAATGCCTGCGCACGGGCGATATTGACGAGGTGGGCGACGCGAGCCACTGCACCTTTTTTGAAATGCTTGGCAACTGGAGCCTTGGCGATTATTTTAAGCATGAATCAATAGCGTGGAGCTATGAACTGCTCACCAGCGAGGAATGGCTGGGCATAGATAAGGACAGGCTGTATTTCACCTGCTTCGAGGGCGACGAAAATGCCCCGCGCGATACCGAATCGCACGATCGTTGGGTGGAAATGGGCGTTGACCCCAGCCATATATTCTATCTTGGCGCAAAGCATAACTGGTGGATACCCGGCAACTCCGGCCCCTGCGGCCCGGATACGGAGATTTTCTTCGATACCGGCAAGCCCAAGTGCTGCCCTGAGTGCAACCCTTCCTGCGACTGCGGCAAGTACCTTGAAATATGGAACAACGTTTTCATGCAGTATTATAAGGACGCCGAAGGCAACGTGACCCCGCTTGCCAAGCGCAACGTGGATACCGGCATGGGCCTCGACAGGACCATTGCAACGCTTCAGGGCGCGGAAAGCGTATACGATACTGATGGCTTCGCCCCCATAATTGCCCGCATTGCGGAGCTGAGCGGCAAGAATTATAATGACGACGAGGCCACAAAGAAGGCCTTCCGCATAATTGCGGACCATATAAGGAGCGCAACCTTTATACTGGGCGACCCAAGGGGCGTTACCCCGTCCAACGTGGACCAGGGCTATATTCTGCGCCGCCTTATCCGCCGCGCGATACGCTTCGCCATGCAGATAGGCATACCGGAAAACAGCCTTTCCAAGGTTGCCGAGGCCGTTATAGAAAGATATTGCCATGTGTATCCCGAGCTCAAGGAAAATCAGGAAAAGATAACCACAGAGCTTGCAAAGGAAGAAGCCCGCTTCCAGCATACCCTAAAGAAGGGCATGAAGGAGTTCGAGCGCATGAAGGGCAGCTTTGCGGACGGCAAAATAGACGGCGTTACCGCGTTCCATCTTTATGATACGTTTGGCTTCCCGATAGAGTTTACAGAGGAAATGGCCCGCGAAAACGGCCTTACCGTAGACCGTGCGGGCTTTGAGGCCGCGTTCAGCGAGCATCAGAACAAGAGTAAGCAGGGCGCGGAGCAGCGCTTCAAGGGCGGCCTTGCCGAAGCAAACGAGGTTACCGCGCGGCTGCATACCGCAACGCATCTGCTTCAGGCGGCGCTGCGCAAGGTGCTTGGCGACGGCGTTGCGCAGAAGGGCAGCAACATAACAACCGAAAGGCTCAGGTTCGATTTCAGCTTTGAGCGCAAGATGACTCCCGAAGAGGTCAAGGAAGTTGAAAAGCTGGTCAACGAAGCCATTCAGGCGGACGTACCCATAACCTGCGAGGAAATGACTGTTGACGAAGCCCGTGCGCAGGGCGCAATAGGCCTTTTCGGTGATAAGTACGGCGAAAAGGTAAAGGTGTATACCATGGGCAAATATTCAAAGGAGATCTGTGGCGGCCCGCATGCCGGCCATACCGGCGAGCTGGGCACGTTCAAGATAAAGAAGGAGGAGGCCTCCAGTGCCGGCGTGCGCAGGATAAAGGCCGTGCTGCAATAAGGCGATGAAGGATAATTCCGCGCAATGGTTTGAATACGATTGGCCGCTTGACGGGGCGATGGCGCGCTTCGGCGCGGACATGGCGCTGATAGATGCCGACAGGGCGGCGCGCCCGCTGCTGATGTATGTAAGCTGCCAAAGCCGCAGCGAAAAGCGGGAAACGCTCAGCGCGATAGAGCGCAGCATAGCATCGGGCGTTAGGGATAAGCTGATAAAAAAGCTTGGCGCACTGTATGCGGGGTATATAGAAATAGACGCGCAGATACAGTATTATTTCTATATTCACGATGCCGAGGAATTCGAGCGGGGCGAAACCATTGCCGAAAAAACGCCGCTTATGGACTGCACCGCGGGGCTTGCGGACGAACCGGATTGGCTCACGTATAAAACCCTGCTTTATCCGGATGCCGCAAAGCTGCAAACGGAGCTTAACCGCGACCATATTGCGCTTATGAAAAAACACGGCGACTGCATAAGTGCAGTCCGCCGCGTCACCTTCACGGTGTATTTCCCGACCGAAAGCATAATGCTCAATTTTGCGGAGGCTGCACGCAAGGCGGGTTTTGCCTATGCCGGGCCTAACTATTCGCCGGAGCGTGAATTGGCCTACGGGGCGGATATTGTGCGCCTGAGCTCGCTTAAAAAGGCGGATGTGGATGCGCTCACGACCCGCGTGATAAACCTTGCCGCGCAGTACGGCGGGGAGCTTGGCGAATGGAGCGCGCCCATAGTTGACCGCGGCGGCCCGCTGAACGCAATATAATATAATGGAGAGTTGATGATAAGGCTTACGGATGTTGACGAATCGAACTGGCTTGAGATTGCGCGGCTCAGCGTGAGCGAAGCGCAGCGGCGCTTCCTTGCGCCGCCGATCGGTATAATCGCGCGGGGATATGTTTACCGCGATTGCAATGCGCGCGTGATAGGCATTTGTAATGATGCGGAGATGGTCGGCGTTGCACTTGTGCGGGACTTTATCGATGAACCCGTTGGCTATGACCTTCAGCAGTTCATGATAGACGAGCGGTTCCAGAACAGGGGCTACGGCACGGCCGCGCTGGAGCTGATACTTGCTCAGTTGAAGGCAGAAGCGCGCTTTGACCATGTTGAGGTATGCGTGAAGAAGGATGATGCCGCCGCGCTGCATGTTTATGAAAAAACAGGTTTTGCCGACAGCGGCTACGTGGACGAATCCCTGCCCGATTGCGTGAATCTTATATGCTATTTAAGGTGAAATGATGTTTTACCGCCGTACACCACGAATGATGTACGGCGGTTTTGTGTTGCTTATAGGCCTGCGACTATTTCCGCTATCTGTACGGCGTTGGTTGCGGCGCCCTTGCGCAGCTGATCACCGCAGCACCAAAGGTTAAGCCCGCGCTCGTCCGTCAGGTCGTCGCGTATGCGGCCAACGTAGACCAGATCCTGATCGGACGTGTCGAGCGGCATGGGGTAAACGCGGTTCGCAATGTCGTCCGTAAGGCGGCAGCCCGCCGCGGCGGCTATCAGCTCCCGCGCACGCGCTACGCTTATTTTCTCCTTGGTGCGTATCAATAAGGACACGCTGTGGCTGCGGAATACAGGCACGCGCACGCATGTGCAGCTTACCTTCAGTTTGGGGCTGTGCAGTATCTTCCGCCCCTCGTTTTGCAGCTTCATCTCCTCGCTCGTATAGCCCATGAAGGCCTCGGAGCCTATCTGCGGTATCACGTTGTATGCTATCTGGTACGGGAAAACGCTTGGCTTAACGGCCTCGCCCGCGGCTATTGCCGCCGTTTCCTCGCTCAGTTCGCTTATGCCTTGCGCGCCCGCGCCGCTAACCGCCTGATAGGACGATGCTATTATGCTCTCTATAGGGCTTTCTTTGTTCAGCGCGTTCAGCGCCACCAGAGATATTATCGTCGTGCAGTTGGGATTGGCTATTATGCCGCGGTGCTTGTGCACGTCCTCGGGATTTATCTCGCTCACTACCAGCGGCACGTCCTCATACAAACGAAACGCACTTGAATTGTCCACGAATACCGCGCCAGTCTTAACTATTGCTGGGGCGAAGCGCATGGCAATGTCGTTCTCCGCCGCGCCAAGCACTATGTCAAGCCCTTCAAACGCATCCTCGCTCGCCTGAATAACCGTGTGCTCCTTGCCCATAAAGCCTATGCGCTTGCCCGCGCTCCCCGCGCCCGCAAGCAGCCTAAGCTCGCTTATGGGGAACTTACGCTCCTCCAGCACCTTCATCATCTCGCGCCCAACCGCGCCCGTTGCGCCCAGTATGCCTATTCTGTATTGCTTCATGTTATGCTCCTTATCTTATCGTGGCAAAGCTGCTGTACAGCACCCGTATTGCCTGCTCAAAATCCTTTTCCTCAACGCCTACTATGATGTTCAGTTCTTCCGGGCCCTGCGTTATCATGCGAATGTTCACGCCGTTTTCGCCCAGTGCCGCGAATATTTTGCCCGATATGCCGGGGCGGAAGGCCATCCTGCGGCCGACTGCCGCAACAACGGCCAAATCTGATTCCGTCTTTATATGGTCCGGCTTTATGCTCCGCTCAAGCTCGCCAAGCAGCGAATACAGGCAGTCCGCCACGCTCGCGCTGGACACTACCAGCGACAGGCTGTCTATGCCCGAAGGAACGTATTCAACGTTCACGTTGGCCTTTTCAAATATTTCAAGTATCCGCCTCAGCACACCCGGCGTTGAGGACATGCCCGTTTTTGAAAGGGTTATCACCGTGTATCCCTTCCTGCCGGCTATGCCCGTTATAAAGCTGCGGTTCTGCTCCGTGCTGTCGTCAATGTCGCGCATTATCATTGTTCCTGGGTGGTCAGGCTCGTTAGTATTGCGTATGTTGAGGGGGATGTTTTTCTCCCGCACGGGGAAAACAGCCCGCTCGTGCAGCACCTGCGCGCCGATGTAGCTAAGCTCCCTTAGTTCGCTGTATGTAAGCCTGTCTATATGCTCCGGATTTTCAACTATGCGCGGATCCGCCATAAGTATGCCCGAAACATCCGTCCAGTTTTCGTATACGTCCGCGTCAAGCGCCGCCGCCGCAAGCGCGCCCGTCACGTCGCTGCCGCCGCGCGTGAGCGTGAGTATGCGCCCGCCGGGGGCAATGCCGTAAAAGCCGGGTATTACCGCCCGCCTGTTGGCTGCAATGCGCCTGAGCGCGGAGTAGCTTGCTTCTTCATCTATGCTGCCGTCCAGCGCGAATGTGAGCCACAGCTTTGCGTCAATAAAGTCATAGCCCAGCGCGTCCGCCAGCAACCTTGCGGAAAAGTATTCGCCGCGGCTTACAAGTTCATCCTCACCTATGCCGTGCTGCATGCGCTCCCACAGCGCGTCAAATTCGGCCTCGAGCGGGGTATCAAGCCCAAGCTCGTCCCGAATGTCCAAATACCGCTGCTTCACCTGCTCAAATACGTCCATGCAGGATACACCGTATTTGATGTGAGCATAGCAAAGGTATAAAAGGTCGGTTATTTTGTGGTCATCCTTGCTCCGCTTGCCCGCGGCGGAGACCACGATTATCTTCCTTGCTTCGTCGGCCCGTATTATGGCGCATACCTTGCGTATCTGCACGGCGTCCGCCATTGATGAACCGCCGAATTTGGCAACTTTAAGCATTGTTTATATATCTCCCCAAAAAATTGAAATCAAATCATTTGGCAATGGCCGCCATGAAGCCGTTGAAGCCTTCCACGCGGCACATTGCGTGCGCCTGCTCAACCGAAAGCGGGGTGGTGATAACGGGCGCACAGCCCTGCTTACGGATATAATACCGCTGGTACGCGCGGGAATTATCCACCTGCGCACGGGTGAACGAATCCGTATAGAAGGCCGAGCAGCCTTCGGCTATTGCGCGGCAGTCCGCAAGCACGTTGCTCCCCGTTGGGTATGCGCCCGCGCCCGCGCCAAGGAAGCTCTGCCTGCCCATATGCGCGGCGAAAAGGCTCATCATATTGCCGCATTCATATACGCGCGCTTCGCCCGCATCCGCGCCGAAGAGCATGGGCTCCACCGCGGCGCTTATTGTGCCGAAGTGCCTTTCCGCATGGCCTATCAGGCGGCAGGCAAGGCCGTTTTCTTCAAAGAAGCGCATATCCTCCGCCGTAATATTGGCTATGCCGAAGCACGGCACGTCGCTTTCGCTTATCGATACGCCGTAGGCTATGTTTGCGCTGAGCACCAGCTTGCGCCGCGTATCCAGCCCGCATACATCGGCGGTTGGATCGGCCTCCGCGTAGCCAAGGCGCTGCGCATCGCTCAGCGCAGCGGTGTAATCCATGCCGCGGCGGCTCATCGCGTCCAGTATATAATTCGATGTGCCGTTCATTATGCCGCTTACGGATATTATAGCGTCCACGCTTGCCGCGCGGGCAAGGGAGCTGAGCCACGGTATGCCGCCGCCCGCCGCCGCAGTACAGCGCAAGGACACGCCGTTTTCGCGCGCAAGTGCGGTAAGCTCATCATAATATGCGCACATAAGCTGCTTGTTGGCTGTAACGACGTGCTTTTTAGCCCTAAGCGCAGCGCATATGTATTCATGCGCGGGTTCAAGCCCGCCCATGGCTTCAACTATTATGTCCGCGTCTGCTTCGTTAAGTATCTTATAAAAATCGCTTGTGACCATGCAGTTAAGCCCCTCAAGCGGCCTGCGCGCAAGCACGGCGCAAATGTTCAGCGAAAGCGGCCGCTCCGTAAGCAGCTCATAAAATCCGCGGCCGACAGTTCCGAATCCCAGCAAAGCAATGTTCATATATCAAAACTCCTTCCGTGCGGTACATTTACTGTTGAATGTACGCATATCAGATACATATGTTTTTATAATGGAGACAAATATACCACTAATTGCCGGAAAACGCAATAGGCAGAATAAGTTTTTTCTGTGCTGCTGCATCGCATTACCTGATGCCGCAAATAATATATTATAAAAATGCAACCACTTCCGCCCGAAAACCGTTTATAATAGCGTATATGCCTTTTTACAAGGCACGAAAGGAGACATATGTTTATGAAAAAGACCATTGCGGCCGTATTGGCCATTATATTCGCGCTTGGCATGGTTGGCTGCGCCGCGAACGGAAGCGGACAGGGCACGGCAGAAGCCGCGGGAAACCCGCTGGATGTGCTCAATAAAGTGTGGGACAGCTATACCGATGATGAAAAATTCCCCGCCGCAGGCGGCGACATGAGCGAAGCGAACATGAAGGACGATGCACCGGGCAACGTTGCGCTGGATGATGCGGACACGGTTGCATACCTCACCTCCTTCCCGGCGGACATGGTGGACAAGCTTGACGCCGCCGCCAGCCTTATGCACATGATGAACGCCAACACGTTCACCTGCGGAGCGTTTCGCCTGAAGGACGCCGCCGATGCGGACGCCGTGTGCGCCGCCATACACGACGGGCTTAATTCCAAGCAATGGATGTGCGGCTTTCCGGACAAGATGGTGATTGCCAAGGTGAGCGGCTGCATAGTATCCGTATACGGCGCAGAGGATTTGGTGAACACCTTCCGCGATAAGCTGACCGCCGCCTATGAAAACGCGGAGATAGTTTACGACGAGGCGATAGCGTTCTAAGCGCAAACGAAGGGAGGGAGCAGTTCATGCTGTTTTCAAGCGCGGCATTTTTATATAGCTTTCTGCCGCTGACAATAGCGGTTTATTTCCTTATGCCGCGGCGGCTTAAAAACGCGGCACTGCTCCTGATGAGCCTTATATTCTATGCCTGGGGAGAGCCGCGCTATGTGGTGCTTATGGTGTTGTCCATAACCCAAGGCTATATATTCGCGCGGCTTATAGGCAAAAGCCGCGGAACGAAAAAAGCAAAGGCATATCTTATAATAAGCCTTGTGCTGAGCCTTGGCATGCTTGGCGTGTTCAAATACGCCAACTTTTTTGCGGAAAGCTTCGCCGCGGTATTCGGCCTCAAAATAGCCGCGCTTAACATTGCCCTGCCCATAGGCATAAGCTTTTATACGTTCCAGCTTATAAGTTACGTTATTGACGTTTACCGTGCGGACGTTGAGCCGCAGCGGGATTACGTTGCGTTTGCGGCGTACATATCCATGTTCCCCCAGCTTATTGCGGGGCCGATAGTGAGATACAGCGATATTGAAGCTGAGCTTACCGCGCGCGCATACGGCGCGGACAAGGCCGCGTACGGCGCAAGGCGGTTCATATTGGGCCTTGGTAAAAAGGTGCTTATTGCAAACGTGCTTGCGGAGCTTGTGAACGCATTCAAGGCAAGCGGCGAAAAATCCACGCTGTTTTATTGGATATACGCCGCGGCATACATGCTGCATGTGTATTTTGATTTTTCCGGATACAGCGACATGGCGATTGGCCTTGGCGCAATATTCGGCTTCACATTTCCCGAAAACTTCAATTATCCCTATATTGCCGCAAGCATAACCGAATTCTGGCGCAGATGGCATATGTCGCTAAGCTCCTGGTTCAGGGATTATGTGTATATCCCCCTTGGCGGCAGCCGCGTGAAAAGGCCGCGCGCGCTTTTGAACATTGCAATAGTATGGATGCTTACGGGCCTTTGGCACGGGGCGGACTGGAACTTCGTCATGTGGGGGATAATGTTCGCGGCGCTGCTGATCGCGGAAAAAACGCTGCTTTTAGGCTTTATCAAAAAGCACAGAGCAATAGGGCATATATACACGCTGTTTTTCGTTATGCTGTGCTTCATCATGTTTGACGCTTCGGGCGTTAAGGAAGGCTTTGCGGCAATAGCCGCGCTGTTTTCAAGGGGAAGCGCGGCCAATACGGAGGCGCTGTATTACCTTAAAAGCTACGCCGTGCCGCTTACCGTTGCCGCGTTTGGCGCAACGCCGTGGCCTAAGCGCATAAAGGCGAAGCTTGAAGCCACGCGCATTGGCGGGGCGATAATGGCGATAGCGGAGCCTGTGGCGCTTGCGGCACTGCTTTGCGTATGCACGGCGTATTTGATAGACGGGTCGTTCAACCCGTTCCTGTATTTCAGATTTTAGCGGAAAGGAGAGCTTATGCGGACGACAAGGCTTAAAAGCATACTTACCGTTGCGCTTGCGGCGGCAATAATATTCGGCTTTGCAATATGGGGAACGCTTAAAAAGGACGACGCGCAATCCCTCAGCGAAAGGCGCGCGCTGGCGACGATGCCAAAGCTCAGCATAGACAGCGTGCTTTCCGGCAAGTTTATGAGCGAATACGAACAGTATAAGCTGGATCAGTTCCCGCTTAGGGACGCCTTCCGCACGCTTAAGGCCGTGAATACATATTATGTTTTTTCCCAGCGCGACAATAACGGCATTTATATAGTTGACGGCATTGCAAGCAAAATGGACTATCCGCTGAACGGCGCAAGCGTTGAGCGCGCGGCAAAGCGGTTCGGCTACGTTTACGATAATTATCTTGAGCCAAACGGCATAAAGGCGTATTTAAGCCTTGTTCCGGACAAGAACTATTTTATGGCCGATGCGAACGGCTACCTGAGCATAGATTACGACAAGCTGAAGGATATGCTTACATCAAATATGATGTACGCCGAATATATAGACATTGCCGGCACGCTCGGCATAGACGATTACTACAAGACGGATCTTCACTGGCGGCAGGAGAGGATACTTGACACGGCAAAGAAGCTTGCCGAGGGCATGGGCGCGGAAGCTTCGGCGGAATACACCGCGGCGGATGCGGATACGGACTTCTACGGCATATATTATGCCCAAAGCGCGCTGCCGTTGAAGCCTGACAAATTGTATTACATGCAGGGCGGAAGCATTGCGGATTATAGGGTATATGATTACGAGGGCGGAAAATACGTTGACGTATACGACATGGAAGCGCTAAGCGGGCGCGATCCGTACGAAATGTTCCTGCATGGGTCAAAGTCCATACTGACAATAGAAAATCCGAACAGCAGCAGCGGACGGTCGCTGATAATGTTCAGGGATTCGTTCGCTTCAAGCATTGCGCCGCTTATTGCGGAAGGGTTCGACAGGGTAACGCTTGTGGACATCCGCTATGTTGCGCCGGAGCTGCTGGGGCGGATGATAGATTTCAGCCAATATACGGACGCGCTGTTTCTATACGGCACGGGGGTTATAAACAACAGCGAAACAATAAAGTGAAGCATACATGGGGCCGCGTGCTACAATGCGGCCTTTATGCTATAATAAAGTAAAATACGTCGTAACAGCGGAGGATAAACCTTTATGGATATACACGCGCTGGTGGAAGCGCAGCATAAATACTATCAGTCCGGAGCGACAAGGCCGGTGGAGTTTAGGATAGAGGCGCTCAGGAAGCTTCAGCGGGCAATACGCGCGAACGAGAAGCTGCTTGCCGATGCGTTGAAGCAGGATTTGAATAAGTCCGAAACGGAAAGCTACATGTGCGAAACGGGCATAGTACTGGAAGAACTTAGTTACCATATAAAGCACGTTGCCAAATGGGCCAAGGAAAGGCGGGTCAAAACGCCGCTTGCGCAGTTTTCGGCAAAAAGCTACATCTCGCCCGAGCCTTACGGCGTGGCGCTCATTGTTTCGCCGTGGAATTACCCGGTGCAGCTTTGCTTAAATCCGCTAATCGGCGCCATATCCGCGGGCAACTGCGCCGTGGTTAAGCCCTCCGCATATGCTGCGGCAACAAGCGCGGCAATAGCCAAGCTGATCGGCGATACCTTCCCACCGGAATACATTGCCGCCGTTGAGGGCGGCAGGGCGGAAAATCAGGCGCTGTTTGAAGAAAAGTTCGATTACATATTCTTTACCGGCAGCGTGGAGGTGGGCAAAACCGTTATGCAGGCGGCGGCGAAGCATCTTACGCCGGTTACGCTGGAGCTGGGCGGCAAAAGCCCCGCAATAGTGGATGAAACGGCGGACATAAAGCTGGCTGCGCGCAGGATAGCCTTCGGCAAGGTGCTCAACGCCGGACAGACGTGCGTTGAGCCGGACTATCTTTTGATACACCGCAGCATTAAGGAGGCGTTCGTAAGCGAATATCAGGATGCACTGGAGCAGTTTTTTCCAAACGGCGATATGCGGGACATGGTGAACATAATAAGCGAAAAGCATTACAACCGCGTGAAGGGCCTTATTCAGGGCGAAAAGATAGCCCTTGGCGGCACGTTTGACGACGAGCGCCGCTTCATAGCGCCCACACTGCTAAGCGACGTTTCGCTCGATGCGCCCGTTATGCAGCAGGAGATATTTGGCCCCGTGCTGCCCATGCTGTGCTTTGATACGCTGAGTGAAGTTATATCCTTTGTCAACAGCCGTCCCAAGCCCCTTGCGTTTTATATATTCACGGCGGACAAGGCCGCCGAGCGCAGGCTGCTGGACAGCTGCTCCTTCGGCGGGGGCTGCGTGAACGATACGATAATTCACCTTGCCTCCTCCGCGCTGCCTTTCGGCGGGGTAGGGGAAAGCGGCATGGGCAGCTACCACGGCAAAAAAAGCTTCGATACGTTTACGCACGAGCGCAGCATAGTCAATAAATCAACCAAGGTTGATCTCCCCATGCGCTACTTCCCATACAGCAAACGGAAGCTTAGAATAATAAAGATGTTTATGAAGTGAGAACAAAGCCCGGGCGATTGCCCGGGCTTTTCCGTGCTTTGAAGGGTTACCTTTCCTCCGCTGCCGTTTCATCAAGATTATCCAAAGCGTATTGCAGACATTGTATTATAACGGCATTGAGCGAAAGATTGTTTTTATATGCAAGCTGTTCCAAACGCTCGCTCATATCAACGGGTATGCGGAAGGTTTTTGTTATTGTTTCGCTGCCCGGTTTAAGCTTAAACACGGTTTATTCCTCCTTTGCGGCGCAATGTGCGGTACATATATTTTGCACGATTGACGAAAGAAAATTTGCACCATGTTTGCAATAAAATGTGCTTGCAAAAATATTGCTAAAGAATTATAATCAAATTACGACAGAATAAGCTAAAAATTGGATTGGGGGCAACGGTTATATGGGACATTGCAGGTCATGCAAGTATTATGAGTTCAGCGGAGAAAACAGCAAGGGACTTTGTTCATGGTACAATGCATATTATTACGCAGATGATAGCTGCAAACATTATGAGGAAGGCTCGAGTTCAAGTTCGGGCGGTTGCTTTTTGACAACAGCCTGCTGCAAGTATAAAGGGTTGCCTGATGACTGTGCAGAGCTTGAAACGCTGCGCCGATTCCGTGACACTTACCTTAAAGAAACCGAATACGGCTCGGAACTGATACGAACCTATTATGAAAGCGCGCCTGCTCTTGTTGAACGCATTGAAGCTTCAAAGGAACGGGATGCTATTTATGACCATATTTACGAAGCGGTTACAAAAATAATACTCCGCATTGAACATGGTGAGAATGAACGCGCTGTAATAGATTATTTATCGCTTGCGTTCTGGGTTGCAAGAGCGGTGTGCTGAAAGATAATCAGAATACTAAAGGCATATAAGGGGAGAGAAGATGGAAGAAAACGCTCTACAACTATACAGGGATGGATTGCGTGAGATAGACTTTGGAAATAGAGAAAACGGACGCGCGCTTTTGAAACAAAGTGCAGATGCAGGCTGCAAAGCAGCTATGTATAAATACGCATACACATGTACGGACGAACAACAGAGGGTTGAGCTATATAAAATAGCATCCGATAAAGGATGCGGCAAAGCCGCATTTATGCTGGGATATCATTATGCTCTTGACTATGAAACTAATCGGCATGGGTATATTGCAGGAGAATACTTTTTGAAAGCTTATTCTTGTGGTATTATGCCGGAACATAAATATTATGGAGATGATAGAGACTCCTTCATGGAAGTAGCAGATCTAAAGGATATCATTGAACTGTATGTTGAGAACCTTGATGTATCGTTTGAAGATCCTTATGCCATTATTCCCATTGCGAGGGATGCATATCGATTTGGGGCAATTTCAAATAGCCAATTACAAAAAGTAGAAGAACTTGCTGAGACAAATGCTGGTATTAAATTACGCCAAAGAATAGCCCGCACTTGTCCTAAATGCGGTGCGTATTATGCGAGAGTTGAGAAACGGAAGCAACCCATTGGCAAACGGGCGGCAGTTGGCGGGGCTATAGGCTTACTCGGCGGGCCGGTCGGAATACTTATCGGTGCGGGGGTTGGTGCATTAACAAGTAAAGAAAAGGAATACTGTGTATGCCCGGGATGTGGACATGTGTGGGAATATAAGCTTCCGCAGTAAAACCAAACAACCGAATAAAGGCCGTCGCAAGACGGCCTTTTGCTATGCTTGGGTTTAGAACTTCAATCCGTTGATTATGTTTGCGTCGGCTACGACTTTGGCCTTGATGAGAGGCTTCTGGGAGGCCATTATTACTGTAACTCCGGGGCCATGGCCGGCAAGCATGCAGTCAGAATGGATTATTACGCCGATGGCGACTGCGCCCGTGAGGAAGCCGCGGCCATACATATTGTCGCAATCCTGAAGCATTACTATGTCGCCGAAGCGGAGCTTGTCAAGCCCCAGCTCCTTCACCTTGGCGGGATCGTGCGTCATAATGTCGTAATCGCCGCGGAAGGGCAGATTGGAGCCTATGCCGGAGCCCATAAGATAGGGCGGTATCACAGCCGCTACGGGTACGGTAAGCGTGCCGTCGCCGTTTTCCTCTATGCCAAGCTTTTCAAAAAGCTCGGGGTCAATGTTCATGGCGCTTATTTCAGGATAGTCCACAAGCTTGAGCCCCTGGCCGTGCGCACGGATGAGCACCTTATCCTCGGGGCAGAGCAGGTCAAGCGTTTCATCCTCAAAGTAGACCATAACGTCCTCCGCGCCGCCGTGCTTGCCGGTGACGAAGCCGCGCTTGCCCTTGCCTTCACCGCTCATAACAACGGCCTCGTTGCCTATGCAGGAAAGTATGTTCAGATATTCGCTGAAATCCTTGTTGTCATGATAAAGCGATACGCCGGGTTCAATATGGTCGCCCGCAAGGCCGAAGGCACAGTCGCCCAGCTTTACATTATAATTGATGCCGCCTATGCCTGGGGTAAGGAAGGGCTTGCCGTCCTGCGCAACGCGCCAGCCGCGGCAGACATTGGGCCGTATTTTGCCCACGACGGAGCCTTTTACTACCTTTTCTTTGTTGGTTTTAAGCATTGGGAGTCTCCTTTCGCATTTGCCGTATTGACATATTTATATAGGATATGATACCTTAAACTGGCAAAAAAGCAAGAGCAAAAAGCGGCGAACGGGGCATAGAAACACCCGGATGCGTGTTTGCGAAAAAAGTTTGGTTTTTTTATAAAAAAAGCTTGATATTTCCATGAATATCGTGTAGAATATGAGCGTTGTGCGAATGGACGCAGTTTTTTCGCGCGGCGATAACGTGAAAGACTCAGCGGGAGGTTGCCGGTATGCCATCCGGGTAATTTCCGCCGAGGGCCCACGATACGGGCAACGGGCAAGTGCCCGGCCGAGGTATTTTAGAGATGAAACACTCGGCTGCGTGTACGGCCCCGATACTAAAAGGAGGAAGAAATAATATGGCAAATCAGAAGATCCGCATTAAGCTCAAGGCCTACGAGTGCAACCTTATCGACCAGAGCGCGGAAAAGATCGTGGATACGGCAAAGCGCACGGGCGCTCGCGTAAGCGGCCCCATACCCCTGCCGACGGAGAAGGAAATAGTTACCATCCTCCGTTCGCCCCACAAGTATAAGGACAGCAGAGAGCAGTTTGAGATGCGCACCCATAAGCGCCTGATCGATATCCTGCAGCCCTCCGCCAAGACGGTGGACGCGCTGATGAAGCTCGATCTCCCCGCGGGTGTTGATATCGAGATCAAGCTGTAAGCACGGAGGTGGATTTACAATGAAGAAAGCGATTTTGGGCACCAAGGTCGGCATGACCCAGATGTTCAGAGAAGACGGAACCATGATCCCCGTCACCGTAGTGCTTGCGGGCCCCTGCCCCGTGGTTCAGATTAAGACCACCGGCAAAGACGGCTACGAAGCCGTGCAGGTAGCCTTTGGCCCCGTCAGGGAAAAGCTCATCACCAAGCCTGAGCTCGGTCACCTGAAGAAGGCCGGCGTTGCCGCTCACCGCTATGTACGCGAATTCAAGCTGGATGATACCGCGGCTTACGAAGTCGGTCAGGTCATTAAGGCTGACGTATTCGCCAACGGCGATAAGGTAGACGTTACCGGCAAGAGCAAGGGCAAGGGCTTCCAGGGCAACATCAAGCGTTGGAATCAGGCCCGCGGCCGCAAGACCCACGGTTCCCACTCCTACCGCGTAGCCGGTTCAATGGGCGCCTGCACCTACCCCGGCGAGGTATTCAAGACCAAGCGTCTGCCCGGTCATATGGGCTGCGAGCGCATCACGGTTCAGAACCTTGAGGTCGCCAGAGTGGACGCCGAAAGGAATCTGCTGCTCATAAAGGGCGCAATCCCCGGCGCCAAGGGTTCCCTGGTAATGGTTAGGGAAACCGTTAAGTAAGGGAAAGGAGAAGTAGAAAATGCCTAACGTAGCATTGCACAATATCGCCGGCGAAAACATCGGCGAGATCGCCCTGAGCGAGAATGTGTTTGGCGCTGAAGTAAATCAGTACGCCGTGCACGAAGTTGTTAAGGCTTATCTGGCCAATCAGCGCCAGGGCACGCAGAGCGCCCTGACCCGCGCCGAAGTACGCGGCGGCGGCATCAAGATCTACCGCCAGAAGGGTACCGGCCGCGCCCGCCACAGCAGCAACCGCGCGCCTATATTCACCCACGGCGGCGTAGTGTTCGCTCCCAAGCCGCGCGACTATCGCCTCAGCGTTAACAAGAAGGTCAAGCGCATCGCCATGAAGAGCGCACTGACCAGCAAAGTGAACGACAACGAAATCATCGTTTACAACGCGCTGGATATAGAGAACCCCAAGACCAAGGAAATGGTGAAGGTGCTCAACGCCATGAACGTCGGCAAGGCGCTCATAGTGCTCAGCGACAAGGACGAGATAGTAGAGCGCGCCGCCAGGAACATCCCCGGCGTAAAGACCACTCTGGTCAGCACTCTGAACGTGTACGAGATTCTCAAGTACAACACTCTCATCCTCACCAAGGATTCCGTGGCAAAGATAGAGGAGGTGTACGCATAATGAAGTCTCCCCATGATATAATCATCCGCCCCGTACTCACCGAGAAGAGCTACGACCACTTTGCAGACAAGACCTACACTTTCGTGGTCGATAAGAGGGCAAACAAGACCGAGATCCGCCAGGCTATCGAAGCCGTGTTCGGCGTAAAGGTCGATTCCGTACACACCGTGAACCACATGGGCAAGATGAAGAGGCAGGGCCTGCACGAAGGCCGCCGTCCTTCCATCAAGAAGGCCTATGTGAAGCTGAAGAAGGATTCCAAGGGTATTGAATTCTTCGACAGCATCGCCCAGTAAGGAGGCACACAATGGCTATAAGGAAGATCAAACCCACCACTCCCGGCCAGCGCTTCATGACCGTCTCCGCTTTCGAGGAGATCACCTGCACCACGCCGGAAAAATCCCTTTTGGAAGACCTTCGCTCCTCCGGCGGCCGCAATAACCATGGCCGCATCACCGTTCGCCATCGCGGCGGCGGCGCGAGGCGCAAGTACAGGATCATCGACTTCAAGCGCAACAAGGACGGCGTGCCCGCCAAGGTTGCCACCATCGAATACGATCCTAACCGCAGCGCGAACATTGCCCTGCTGAACTATGCAGACGGCGAAAAGCGCTACATCATCGCTCCCCTTGGCCTGAAGGTCGGCGACACGCTGCTTTCCGGCGAAGGCGCGGACATCAAGGTCGGCAACGCGATGCAGATCCGTCAGATACCCGTCGGCACCATGATACACTGCATCGAGATCAAGCCCGGCAAGGGCGCGCAGATCGCCCGCAGCGCCGGCAACGCGGCCCAGCTGATGGCTAAGGAAGGTGCTTACGCGCAGGTCCGTCTGCCCAGCGGCGAAGTTCGCCTGATCCCCATGAACGCCAAGGCCACCATCGGCCAGGTTGGCAACGTGGATCACGAGAACATTAAGCTTGGTAAGGCCGGCCGCACCCGTCATAAGGGCTTCAGGCCCACCGTGCGCGGTTCAGTCATGAACCCCTGCGACCATCCGCACGGCGGCGGCGAAGGCAAGTCGCCTATCGGCCGTCCCGGCCCGGTCACTCCGTGGGGCAAGCCCGCGCTTGGTTATAAGACCCGCAAGACCAAGAACGTCAACGATAAGTTCATCGTGCGCCGCAGGAACGGCAAGTAAGAGGCGAAAGGAGTCAACAATGAGCAGATCAGTTAAGAAGGGGCCTTTTGTTCAGGAACGCTTGCTCGCTCGCATTCACGCGATGAACGAAAGCGGCAAGAAGACCGTGGTTAAAACATGGTCCAGGGCTTCCACGATATTCCCCGAGATGGTGGGACACACCATCGCCGTGCATGACGGCAGGAAGCACGTTCCCGTGTACGTGACCGAGGAAATGGTCGGTCACAAGCTGGGCGAGTTTGCGCCCACCCGTACTTTCAGAGGACACAGGGGTTCCGAAAAGACCTCTGGTCAGAGATAAGGAGGAGCGAAACATGGCAACAAGGTCAAGAGAAAAGAGCGCAGCGCGCAAGGCCAACGCCGACAAGCGTCCCCGCGCGATAGCCAAGTATGTCCGCATCTCCTCCCGCAAGGTCAAGGTCGTCATCGACCTGATCCGGGGCAAGTCTGTGGCAGAAGCCAAGGCCATACTGGCCTTCACTCCCAAGGCTGCCAGCGAGCCGGTGCTTAAGGTCCTCAATTCCGCCGTTGCTAACGCGGAAAACAATCTGGACATGAGCGCGGATCAGCTCTTCGTAGCCGAGGTGTTTGCTAATCAGGGACCCACCCTTAAGCGTTTCCGCCCCCGTGCCCAGGGCCGTGCGAGCAGGATCCGCAAGCGCACCAGCCACATAACCGTTATCCTGGACAAGGTAAACTAAGGAGGAGACAATGGGACAGAAAGTTAATCCGAACGGATTCCGCGTAGGCGTCATCAGGGATTGGAACACCCGCTGGTACGCTTCCAAGAAGGAATTCTCCGATTTCCTCATCGAGGATAAGAAGATCCGCGATCATATCAAAGAGGTACACTACGCCGCCGGTATCGCCCGCATAGACATTATGCGCGCCGCAGGCAAGGTGACCGTGAGCATCTACACCGGCCGTCCCGGCATGCTGATAGGCAAAGGCGGCGTTGGCGTAGACGCGATAAAGGCCGACGTAAGCGCGCTGATCGGTAAGCCCGTCAACGTGAACATAATGGAGATAAAGAACCCCGATGCAAACGCTCAGCTCGTAGCCGAGAACATCGCGGCCCAGCTTGAAAAGCGTATCTCCTTCCGCCGCGCCATGAAGCAGAGCATGATGAGGGCCACCAAGGCCGGCGCCAAGGGCATAAAGATTTCCTGCGGCGGTCGTCTTGGCGGAGCGGAAATAGCCCGCAGCGAAGGTTACCATGAAGGTTCTATTCCCCTTCAGACCATTCGTGCGGACATAGAGTACGGCTTTGCAGAAGCCCGCACCGCATACGGCCGCATAGGCGTTAAGGTGTGGATCTACAAGGGCGAAGTGCTCAACCGTGTGAAGAAAGCGTAAGGAGGGCAAATAACCATGTTGATGCCTAAGAGAGTTAAGCGCAGGAGAGTGCACCGCGGCCGTATGACCGGCAAAGCATTGCGCGGTAACACCGTGACTTACGGCGATTGGGGCCTGATGGCCACGGAGCCCGCCTGGGTCACCAGCCAGCAGATAGAGGCCGCCCGTGTAGCGATGACCCGTTACATCAAGCGCGGCGGTAAAGTTTGGATAAAGATATTCCCCGACAAGCCCGTTACCGAAAAGCCGGCAGAAACCCGAATGGGTTCCGGTAAAGGTTCACCCGAATATTGGGTAGCGGTTGTCAAGCCCGGCAGAGTGATGTTCGAAATCGCCGGCGTGGACGATGCGACTGCTAAAGAGGCGCTCAGGCTTGCAATGCACAAGCTGCCCCTCAAGTGCAAGTTCGTACAGAAAGAGACTGTGGCAGGAGGCGAAAGCAATGAAGGCTAATGAACTGAGGAAGCTCTCTACCGAGGAGCTTGTCGCCAAGGAAAAGGAGCTCAAGGAAGAGCTGTTCAATCTGCGCTTCCAGCTTGCTACCGGCCAGCTCAGCAATCCCCAGCGCATAGGCGAGTGCAAGAAGGACGTGGCCAGGGTCAAGACCCTGCTGTGCGAGCGCGAGCTCAAGGCTGCCGAGTAAGGGTGAAAGGAGATTAAACCAATGGAACAGATATCAAGAGGTTATCGCAAGACCCGCATCGGCGAAGTCGTAAGCGACAAGATGGATAAGACCATCGTCGTGGCCATAAAGACCAAGGTACGCCATCCCCTTTACGGCAAGATGGTAAACCGTACCCGCAAGTTTAAGGCCCATGACGAGAATAACGAGTGCGGCATAGGCGACACCGTTAAGATCATGGAGACCCGCCCCCTGAGCAAGGATAAGCGCTGGAGACTGGTCGAGATAGTTGAAAAGGCCAAGTAAGCCGGAAAGGAGCAAAAAATGATTCAACCGCAGACAAGGCTTAAAGTAGCAGATAACAGCGGCGCCAAGGAAATCATGTGCATCCGCTGCCTGGGCGGCTCCTTCCGCAAGAGCGCCGGCATAGGCGACGTAATAGTTGCCTCCGTAAAGTCCGCCTCCCCCGGCGGCGCCGTGAAGAAGAAGGATGTTGTGCACGCGGTAGTGGTAAGGACCACCTACCCCACACAGAGGCCGGACGGCAGCTTCATCCGCTTCGACGACAATGCGGCCGTTATAATAAACGACAAGAAGGAGCCTAAGGGAACCCGTATTTTCGGGCCTGTGGCGAGGGAGCTGCGCGCTAAGGACTACATGAAGATAGTCTCCCTTGCACCCGAAGTGCTTTGATGGAGGAAACGCAATGAAGAAGCTTAACGTCAAGAAAGACGATACCGTAGTCGTCATCTCCGGCAAGGACAAGGGCAAGAAGGGCAAGGTCCTTTCTGCCTTCCCCGCGGAGGAGCGCATAGTGGTGCAGGGCGCCAACATGGTGACCAGGCATCGCAAGCCCCGCAAGCAGGGCGAAACCGGCGGCCGTATAGAGCATGAAGGCACCATCAACGCGTCCAACGTGATGCTGGTTTGCCCCAAGTGCGGCGTGGCTACCCGCGTTGGCCATGCCATGGACGGCGACAAGAAGGTCCGCGTTTGCAAAAAGTGCGGCAAGAACATCGACTGAGGCAGGAGGAATAGAGAATGGCTAAGAAAGATACCGCCGCTCAGGCACCCGCCAAGAAGAAAAAGAACGCCGTTGAGGCGAAGCCCTTTACCGAGGCTCCCCGTCTCAAGGTGAAGTACACCGACGAGATCGTTAACCAGCTGAAGGAAAAGTTCGGTTACGAGAACGTGATGCAGATCCCCAAGCTTGAAAAGGTAGTCATCAACATGGGCCTCGGCTCCGAGAAGGACAACCCCAAGGGCATGGAGAGCGCAGTGGAAGAGCTGAGCATCATAGCCGGTCAGAAGCCCGTTGTGACCAAGGCCAAGAAGAGCGTTGCAAACTTTAAGGTTCGCGAAGGCATGAACATTGGCGCCAAGGTCACTCTGCGTGGCGACAGGATGTACTACTTCGTTGATAAGCTTATCAACATAGTGCTTCCCCGCGTGCGCGACTTCCGCGGCATACCCGATACCAGCTTTGACGGCCGCGGCAATTACGCCATGGGCCTGAAGGAACAGCTGATATTCCCTGAAATCAACTATGACGATGTTGATAAGATAAGGGGTATGGACATAGTGTTCGTTACCACGGCCAAGACCGACGAAGAAGCGAAGGCACTGCTCCAGATGATGGGCATGCCCTTCATGCAGGCGTGATTTTAGGAGGAAGAAACAGTGGCAAAGACAAGCATGAAAATAAAGCAGCAGCGCCCGGCGAAGTATTCCACCCGCGCTTACACCCGCTGCCGCATCTGCGGCCGTCCGCATTCCGTCCTGCGCAAATACGGCATCTGCCGTGTTTGCTTCAGGGAGCTTGCCTACAAGGGCGAGATACCCGGCGTGCGTAAGGCCAGCTGGTAAGCATATCGAAAGGAGGAAAAAAGACTATGTTGATAACCGATCCCATCGCCGATATGCTGACCCGTATCCGCAATGCTCTTACCGCCAAGCATGAGGACGTTCTCGTCCCCGCTTCCACGGTGAAGAAGGCCATAGCCGAGATACTGCTCGACGAGGGCTACATAAAGAGCTATGACATCCGCGAGGACGGCGTGGCCAAGTATATCCACATCGACCTCAAGTACGGCCCCAACAAGCAGAGGGTCATAACCGGCCTCAAGCGCATCAGCAAGCCCGGTCTGCGCATCTACGCGCGCAAGGACCAGCTGCCCAAGGTGCTGAACGGTCTGGGCATCGCCATCATATCCACCTCCCGCGGCATAATGACCGACAGGGAAGCCCGCAAGCAGGGCGTGGGCGGCGAAGTCCTCGCTTACATCTGGTAATAAAACCAATATAAACGGAGGTGTAATAACATGTCACGAATCGGAAAACTTCCGATAAGCGTTCCTGGCGGAGTGACAATCACGGTCGATGACGGCAACACCGTGACCGTGAAGGGCCCCAAGGGCACTCTTAGTGAAAAGATCTCTCCTGATATGGAGATTGAACAGGACAATGGTGTGCTTCACGTGAAGCGCCCCAGCGATGACAAGCGTCACCGCGCGCTGCACGGTCTTACCCGCTCCCTGATACACAACATGGTAGTGGGCGTGACCGAGGGCTTTGCGAAGAATCTGGAGATTGAAGGCGTTGGTTACCGCGCCCAGCTTCAGGGCAGCAAGCTCGTGCTGAACATGGGTTATTCCCATCCCGTCGAGTTTGACGCTCCCGAAGGTATCACCTTTGAGGTTCCCGCACCCAACCGCATCGTGGTCAAGGGCGCGAGCAAGCAGCAGGTCGGCCAGATGGCGGCTGATATCCGTGCGGTCCGCGAGCCTGAGCCTTATAAGGGCAAGGGTATCCGCTACGCCGGAGAGCATGTACGCCGTAAGGAAGGCAAGACCGGTAAGTAAGGCGTAGATAAGGAGCAAGGATAATGATATCAAGGATAGATAAAAACTCTATACGTCAAAAGAGGCATCAGCGTACCCGCAGGCACATCCTGGGTACCGCCGAGCGCCCCAGGCTCAACGTATATCGCAGCCTGAACCACATTTACGCCCAGGTCATCGATGACGACGCTTCCCACACTCTGGCTGCCGCTTCCACTCTGGATGCGGAAGTCGCGGCCCAGCTTGAAGGCAAGACCAAGAGCGAAGCTGCCGAGATAGTGGGTGAAATGGTCGCCAAGAGAGCCATTGAAAAGGGTGTCAAGCAGGTAGTATTCGACCGCGGTGGTTATCTTTACACCGGCCGCGTTCAGAAGCTTGCCGACGGCGCTCGCAAGGCCGGGCTGGAATTCTAAGGAGGTCTAAATGCAAAAGCGTATCGATACACCCGAAGTGGAACTCAAGGAAAGGCTTGTATACATTAACCGCGTCGCCAAGGTCGTTAAGGGCGGCCGTAACTTCCGCTTCACCGCGCTGATGGTTGTCGGCGACGGCGAAGGCAGGGTCGGCGTTGGTCTTGGCAAGGCTACCGAGATTCCCGAAGCCGTGCGCAAGGGCGTTGCTGACGCCAAGCGCCACATGATACAGGTTCCCGTTGTTGGCACCACCATTCCGCACGCTGTGGAAGGCAAGTACAGCAAGGGCCATGTAAGGATGCTCCCCGCCGAAGAAGGTACCGGCGTTATCGCGGGCGGCCCCGTCCGTGCGGTGCTTGAAATGGTCGGCATAAAGGATATCCGCACCAAGAGCTACGGCTCCAACAACCCCGCTAACTGCGTCAAGGCGACCCTGGATGGACTCAGCCAGCTGCGCACTGCGGAAGAGATCGCGCGTCTGCGCGGCAAGACCGTGGAAGAGATCCTCGGCTGATAGGAGGAAACGATGGCTGAACTGAAAATAACCCTCGTAAAGAGCACCATTGGCGCGCTTGACGACCAGCAGGCTACCGTAAAGGCGCTTGGTCTGCGCAAGACCAACAGCACCGTTATCAAGCCCGACAATGCGGCCGTGCGCGGCATGATCTTCAAGGTAAAGCACCTTGTAAAGGTCGAAGAAGTTTAATTCGGAGGTAGGAAGCATGAAACTACAAGAGTTAAGGCCGGCGGAGGGCTCCACCCAGTCCGTAAAGCGCGTAGGCCGCGGCACGGGCTCCGGCTTGGGCAAGACCTCCGGCAAGGGCCACAAGGGCCAGAAGGCCCGCAGCGGCAGCAAGAAGAACGGCTTTGAAGGCGGCCAGATGCCCCTTGCACGCCGTCTGCCTAAGCGCGGCTTCACCAACATTTTTGCTAAGGAATACACTGTTGTTAACGTCGGCGAGCTTGAAAAGCTGGAAAACGGCACCACCGTTACCGCAGAGCTTCTCAAGAAGCAGGGCATTATCAGCAAGATAGAGAAGGACGGACTTAAGGTTCTGGGTCGCGGCGAGCTGACCAAGAAGCTGGATGTCAAGGCCGCGAAGTTCTCTGAGACTGCTAAGAAGGCTATCGAGGCCGCTGGCGGAAGCGCAGAGGTGGTCTGATGTTTAGCACGCTCGTCAACGCATGGAAAATAAAGGATATCCGCACGAAGATGCTTTACACGATGCTGCTTATCGTGATCTATCGTTTGGGTTCCTTCATCCCCGTCCCCGGTGTGAACGCGGCAGCCATTACACAGTATGCAGAGCAGTACGATATGTTGGGATTCCTCAACCTGCTCTCCGGCGGCGCTTTCGGTGACTTTTCCATCTTTGCAATGGGCATTTCGCCATACATCACCGGCTCTATAATCATTCAATTGCTCACCATTGCCATCCCCAGCCTTGAAAGGCTTTCCAAGGAGGAGGATGGCAGGGAAAAGATCGAAGCCATTACCCGTTACACCGGCATCGGCCTTGCGCTGGTGCAGAGCATAGGTATCGTTGCCGGACTTCAGAACAGCAACTACGGCGGAAATGTGCTTGCAAGCACGGATAATCTTTTCCTCACTTATGCCACGATAGGTCTTGTGTGTACGGCTGGTACCGCGTTCCTGATGTGGATCGGCGAAAGGATAACTGAAAAGGGCATCGGCAACGGCGTCTCCTTCATAATCTTCGCCTCCATCTGCGCCCGCGTTCCCACCGTTGTACTGAGTATCTGCAAGGCTGTGTTCGTAACCGGCCAGTATTACTGGTGGATACTGCCTATATTGATCGTGTTCGTACTGGCCATAGTGACCGGCGTCACCTTCATAGACCGCAGCGAACGCCGCATCCCCGTGCAGTATGCCAAGCGCGTGGTAGGCCGCAAGATGTACGGCGGCCAGAGCACCTTTATCCCCCTCAAGGCCAACGCCAACGGCGTTATGCCCCTGATCTTCGCCATGACCATTATGCAGGTCCCCGCGATGATCGGCCAGTTCTGGCCAGATGGCGGATTCTACAAGTTCTATATCAACTACATGAGCGCGAGCAGCGAGCATTGGTATGGACACCTTGTATATTATGTGATCTATTCGCTGCTGATAGTGGCCTTCGCTTACTTCTACACCACGATTTCCTTTAATCCCGTGGAAATAAGCAAGAACCTGCAGCAGAACGGCGGCTTTATACCGGGCATCCGTCCCGGCAGGCCCACTGGCGAATATCTGCAGAGGATAAGCAACCGCCTGACCCTGTTCGGCGCGATCTTCCTTATGATACTGGCCATAGTCCCCACGGTGCTGCTTGGTGCATTCGGACTCAGCTCCACCTTTGGCCCCACGAGCATACTGATAATGGTAAGCGTTGCTCTGGAAACCAGCGCGCAGCTCGAATCCATGATGCTCATGCGCCATTACAAGGGATTCCTTGGCTAAGAAAGCCGGATAGACACTATGAAGCTTATATTTCTTGGACCTCCGGGCGCCGGGAAAGGCACCCAAGCGGAGAGGATAAGCAAGCTTTATGGTATAGCCCATATCTCCACAGGGGATATGCTCCGCTCCCAGATGCGTGAAGGCACGCCGCTGGGGGCGGAAGCCAAAGGCTATATCGAGCGGGGCGAACTGGTTCCTGATGCGCTGATAATCGCAATGGTTGCCGAGCGCATAAAGGAAGCCGACTGCGAAAACGGATTCCTGTTCGATGGATTCCCCAGAACAGTTGCTCAGGCAGAAGCCCTGAATGATATATCGGACATTGACATGGTGATAGACATTGCCGTTCCTGCGGAGCGGATACTGGAGCGCATTGGCGGAAGACGCATGTGTTCCGGCTGCGGCGCAGGATACCACACATCCACCTATCACAAGGACACCTGCGAAAAATGCGGATCGACCCTTTACATAAGGGACGACGATAAGCCGGAAACGGTGAAAAACCGCATCGCCGTATACGAAAGGCAGACCAAGCCCCTTATCGAGTATTACACGAGCAGGGGCAACCTGAGCCGCGTGAACGGCGACGACGCGCCGGATAATGTTTACGCAGACGTTGTGGCCGTTACGGAGAGGCTGAAATGAGCGAACGCATTACGATAAAGAGTCAACGCGAAATTGAACTGATGCGTGCTGCGGGCGCGGTGGTAAGGGACACGCTGCTGCTGCTTGAAAAAAGCGCGGCGATTGGCATGACGACCGAGGAGCTGAACAAGATCGCCGAAGATTTTATCCGCTCTCAGGGCGCAATACCAAGCTTCCTTAACTACGAGGGCTATCCCAAGAGTATCTGCACAAGCGTGAACGAACAGGTGGTGCACGGCATCCCGGGCGGTTATAAGCTGAAGGATGGGGATATAATCAGCGTAGACGTGGGCGCCATACTGAATGGCTACCATGGCGACGCGGCCCGCACCATACTGATAGGCAACGTTAAGGACGATGTGAAGCAGCTTGTTGAAGTGACAAGGGAATGCTTCTTCCGCGGGATGGAGCAGGCTGTTGCCGGAAACCACATTGCGGACATAGGCGCCGCGGTGGAACAATGCGCGCACGACCATGGCTACGGCGTGGTGCGTGAGCTTGTGGGTCACGGCATAGGCACCAGCATGCATGAACCGCCCGAAGTGCCCAACTTTGTTGATAAAAGGCACGGTAGAGGGCCAAGGCTTTATCCCGGCATGACGATAGCTATCGAGCCGATGATAACGCTTGGCACGGCGGACGTGGTGGTGCTCAAGGACGGATGGACGGTTGTGACGCGCGACGCGAAGCCCGCCGCCCATTACGAAAACACCGTTGCGATAACCGCAAACGGGAAGCCCGAAATACTGACGCTTTGAGGTGCAGCCGATGGCTGGAACTGAAAAGACAGACGGCCTGATGGGACGTATAGCCGTTTCCAAGGCCGGCAGGGATAAGGGCATACGTTACGCCGTGATAGGCACGAATGACGACGGGACGCTGATGCTGTGCGACGGAAAAGCGCACAAGGCGGCAAAGCCCAAGAAGAAAAAGCCCAAGCATTTGCAATTTGAAGCCGAACGGATAGAGAATATCAGCGCGATACTTTCTGCCAAAGGCGGAACGGCCGATGCGGCTTTACGCCGCGCACTGAAAACGGGCGCGGTTCACCATGAGGACGATATATTATAGGGAGGTATAGCTTGTCAAAGACCGATGTTATCGAGGTTGAGGGTCTGGTCACAGACCTTTACCCCAACGCGATGTTTGAGGTAGAGCTCGAAAACGGGCACAAGATATTGGCAAATATTTCAGGCAAGCTGCGCATGAATTTCATACGCATTTTGCCGGGAGACAAAGTAACCGTTGAAATGTCTCCTTATGACCTTACGCGCGGCCGCATAACGTGGCGCGCAAAGAATTAACGGGAGGATAAAACAATGAAAGTTAGGCCTTCAGTCAAACCCATTTGCGAAAAGTGCAAGATCATCAAGCGCAAGGGCCGCGTGATGGTGATTTGCGAGAATCCTCGCCATAAGCAGAAGCAGGGCTAAGCAAACGGCCCCAAGGCGAGAAGATATACAAAGGAGAGCGCCACACTGGATAATTTCATCCGGCTCTTCGAAAGGTTTCGAGCTCAACGCTATGGGCTCCGTCAGGCGGTAATTGCGCCGCCAGACATATTAGAAATCTGCTCCACGGTGTGCGGAGCGGGCTTCTAATAGCGGAAACAGCCGCCGGTGCGGCTGCCGCGGAGGAAACGACGCGGAAACCGGCGGGTACATATATATTTGAACCAAAATTTACGGAGGTGTACAAACTTTATGGCACGTATTTCTGGCGTGGACCTGCCCAGAGACAAGCGGGTTGAGATCGGCCTGACCTACATTTACGGTATCGGCCGCAAGACCGCTACGGACATCCTCGCAGCCACGGGCGTCGATCCTGACATCCGCGTGCGCGACCTGAGCGAAGCCGATGTGGCCAAACTTAGGGACTATATCGACCATAACATAAAGGTGGAAGGCGATCTGAGGAGAGAGACTTCCATGAACATCAAGAGGCTGATCGAGATCGGCTGCTACCGCGGCGTAAGGCATCGTAAGGGCCTGCCCGTGCGTGGCCAGAGCACCAAGCAGAACGCCCGTACCCGCAAGGGTCCCAAGCGTCAGGTTGGCGGCAAGAAGAAATAAGGGAGGTTAATGCAAAATGGCAGCAGCAAAAGGTAAGGTCAAGAAAGCGGGTACCCGCAAACGCCGCGAAAAGAAGAACATAGAGCGCGGCGCTGCCCATATCCGTTCCTCCTTCAATAACACGATGGTAACCATCACCGACCTGCAGGGCAACGCCATATCCTGGGCGTCCGCCGGCGGACTTGGCTTCAGGGGCAGCAAGAAGAGCACTCCTTTCGCCGCGCAGACCGCCAGCGAGACCGCGGCTAAGGCCGCCATGGAACATGGCCTCCGCACTGTGGAAGTCTATGTGAAGGGACCCGGCTCCGGCCGTGAGGCCGCCATCCGCGCCCTCCAGACCGCAGGCCTTGAGGTCAACATGATAAAGGACGTGACGCCCATACCGCACAACGGTTGCCGTCCGCCCAAGCGCAGAAGAGTTTAAGGAGACAGACAAATGGCAAGATATACTGAATCCGTTTGCAGACAGTGCCGCAGGGAAGGCGAGAAGCTCTTCCTTAAGGGCGACCGTTGCTACACAGCAAAGTGCGCTATCATCAAGCGCCACACCCCCCCGGGACAGCATGGCCAGGCCAGGCAGCGTAAGCAGAGCGAATACGGCCTGCAGCTGCGCGAAAAGCAGAAATGCCGCCGTGCCTATGGCATCAGCGAGTCCCAGTTCCGCAAGTACTACGACATGGCCAGCAACATGCGTGGCATAACCGGCGACAACATGCTCTGCCTGCTCGAGAGAAGGCTTGACAACGTGGTGTATCGCCTGGGCTTCGCTCCCAGCCGTCCCATGGCCCGTCAGCTCGTTAACCATGGCCACATCCGCGTAGACGGTCAGAAGGTCGACATCGCTTCCTATCTTGTGAAGCCCGGCCAGACCATCACCGTGCGCGAGCGCAGCCGCGACATGGCCAACTTCAAGGACCTGCGCGAGCAGGGCGCCAGCAAGCCCATACCCAAGTGGCTTGAGCTTGACAGTGAGAATCTCACCGGCAAGATCGCCAAGATGCCCCAGCGCGACGATATCGACCTCACCGTTGAGGAAAACCTCATCGTCGAGTTCTACTCCAGGTAATGAAGCGGTCCGCGACCCTTATCGACTGACCAAACATCAAGAGAGGGGATGGAAAAATGATAGAAATCGAAAGACCCAGGATCGAGTGCGAGGAAATATCCGACAGCTATGGTCGCTTTGTGGTGGAGCCGCTGGAACGCGGCTTCGGCACCACCCTTGGCAATTCACTGCGCAGGGTGCTGCTTTCCTCCTTGCCCGGCGTGGCCGCCTCTGCCATAAGGATAGACGGCGTGCTGCATGAGTTCACTACCATCGAAGGCGTTCGCGAGGACGTTACCGAGATAGTGCTCAATATAAAAGAGCTGTGCGTTAAGCTGCACAGCGAAGGCCCCAAGAAGGTCACGATCAGCGCTCATGGAGAGTGCGAGGTGAAGGCAGGCGACATAACCGCCGATTCGGACGTTGAAATAATGAATCCGGATCTGCACATTGCCAGCCTTGGCCCCAACGGCAAGCTTGAGATGGAGATTATACTTGAGCATGGCCGCGGATACGTCTCCGCTGACAAGAACAAGCGCCCCGATATGCCTATTGGGCAGATCGCGGTTGACTCCATATTCACTCCCATACGCAAGGTGAATTTCCGCGTGGAAAACACCCGTGTTGGTCAGATAACCGATTATGATAAGCTGACGCTTGAAATCTGGACGGATGAAACCATTCGTCCGGACGAGGCGGTAAGCTTAGCGGCCAAGATTTTGACCGAGCATCTGTATCTGTTCATCAATTTGACCGAACATGTTCAGGGCGTAGAAATAATGGTTGAAAAGGAAGAGGACAAGAAGGAAAAGATCCTTGAAATGACGATAGAGGAGCTTGACCTGTCCGTGCGTTCCTACAACTGCCTCAAGCGCGCAGGCATCAACACTGTTGAAGAGCTTGTTCAGCGCAACGAGGAAGAAATGATGAAGGTTCGTAACCTTGGCCGTAAGTCGCTTGAGGAAGTCCAGCAGAAACTGGTTGGACTGGGCCTCTCGCTCCGTCACAACGAAGACTAATTAGGAGGAAAAACAAATGCCAAACCGTAAACTTGGCAAGGCGAGCGATCACCGCAACGCAATGCTGCGCAATCTGACCACGGCGCTGCTGTGGAACGGCAAAATCGTTACCACCGAAGCCCGCGCGAAGGAGATCCGCCCCATAGCTGAGAAGCTGATCACCCTTGCCGTAAGCGAATACAAGAACACCGTTACCGTAGAGAAGGAAACCCGCAACGAGAAGCAGCAGATAGTCAAGGTTGAAAAGACCAACGACATGCCTTCCAAGCTCCATGCCCGCAGGCAGATGATGGCTTATCTGTACAACACTCCCCTGCCTAAGAAGGACAAGGAGAGCAAGAGCGAGTATGCCGAGCGCGCCAAGCAGACTCCCAACCCCGTGGTTGAGAAGCTGTTCCGCGAAATCGCGCCCAAGTACGATGGACGCAAGGGCGGCTACACCCGCATCTACAAGCTGGGACCCCGTCGCGGCGACGCTACCGAGATGGCAGTTATCGAGCTTGTTTGATAAAGTAAGCTGACAAATAAAAATTATCGGGTCGTTTACACAGCGGCCCGATTTTTTGATATAATAGCGGTAAAATTTAACACGCATTGGAGAGATTATGTTTTTTGCAATACTTGCTATCGTTTTGACCGTGCTTTTCATGTGCATACCCATTGCGGCGCTGGTGGTGGTGCACCGCTCAAGCGTTAAACTGATGAAGCCGCTTGGCGCGGGCATAACGGCCATACTTGCATCGTCCGTAATAAGCGCGGCGGTGCTGCTGCTTTATGAGGACGGCGGGATAGCCTTTTTGCAGACGGGCTGGGCAGCCGCAATACGATGGATACTGCTTGGCGCGGTGGAAGCGATGGCGCTGTATGCTATATACAAGGCGGTTTACAGGGGCGAGATAAGCCTTATGGAAGCGATATGCGTAAGCGTGGGCATGTGTATACCCATGCTGTACAGCCGCGCGCTGAGCGTTGCTATGACGCACATACAGCTTGCGCAGCAGGGCATTTCCGCTGCGGACGGATGGCAGTTTTTCTATCTTACGCTGCCGTCCGTAATAATGGTGTTCTTTCAGCCGATCATGGCCATATTCATGGCGATAACCATGCGGCGCGGCAAATGGTACATAGGCGCGGCAGCATACGCCATGATGAGCGCACTGTGCTATAACATGAACGAAATCTGCACCGTGCTCGGCGCGGGCGGATGGCTGAAGATAGTTATATGGATAATTCTGCTTGCGGCGGCGCTTATGCAGATATATTACATAAAGCAGCACTATAAAGAATTGCCGCAGCCCGCGATGAAGGCCAACGGGGCGCACACGCGGCTGAAGGACGATAAATATGCCTGGCCGGACGATTCCGCGTTCTTTGACGGGGAAAAGCCAAAGCAGATACATAACGGCGGTAAAAAGAAGAAATGACCGATATGCAATGGGGAGGATCAGCGCCTCCCCATTATATTGCCCAAAAGCTGGGCAAGCATAAGCGGATTCATGCCGCCGCCGGACTGGCCAAGCGGGGAGCCGCCTTTGCCCATGCCGCCAAGGCTGCTCAAGAGCTGCATAAGCTGCATGGTATCGCCCATGCCGCCAAGGTTGGGCATGGCCTGCGGGCCTTGTGCGGGGCGCTGGGGCGGGGCATATTGCGGGGGAGCATACTGCGGCGGTGGCGGGGCATATTGCCGCTGCGGCAGGGGAATATCCAGCATTTTTGCTATGTGCTCGCGTTCCCCGGGGGCAAGGAAAGGCTCCATTGCGCCAAGATATTCGGCCGCGCGGTCGCGCCCCTGTTCATTGCGTATGCGGGAAGCCATGGTATACGCGGGGGAATACTGCGCCCCCTGCTGCCGGTCCCGCTGCGGCTGCGGAATGGTATTGTTCAGCGTGCGCTGCATAATATGCCCCCCTTAAAGATACATCTATTCCAATGTATGCAAAAGGACGGAATTTTGAACCATGCCGAACCATTGAGGACGTTGCATCATATAAATAGGCTGAAGGGAGATGATGCAATGAAAAGGGACCTGAGAGGATACGGACGGGGAGAGCAGCGGCCGAACTACGAAAGCATGGCGCAGAACGCCATGAATTCAGCCGATCCTGAACAGCTGAAAAGCATGGAGGACGCGATGAACTACTATGGCGGCAAAAGCGAAGGCGAGCTGATGGAGGAACTGATGCGCGGCAAAAGCAGCGGCATGATAGACGAAGCGAAGCTGAACGACGTTGCGGCACGCATAGCGCCAATGCTCACGCCGGAGCAGCTTTCGCGGCTGAGCGCGGTCATGGAAAGGCTGAGGCAATAAAAAACGCCCTGCTGCGCGGATGAACGCGGGCAGGGCAGCTTAATATGGACAATATTCGGGACTATATATCCTTAGCGCAGCAGTAGAAGTCCGCATCGTATATATTCGCCCGGCCGCAGAGCCGATAGCCGATGCGCTTATATATATTGAACGCGGTGGGATTATCCGTGGCGACCAGCAGCCAAAGCGCATCCGCGCCGCGGCGCTTGGCCTCCGCTTCGGCATGGTGCATCATATATTCGCCTATGCCGCGGCGGCGATAGTTCACATCAACGCACAGGCGGCAAAGCATGCACGGGCGCTTGCTGTCCGGCCAGTTTGCGCCGGGCACGCCGAGCACGTCCTCAAATTCTTCGGGGGCGATTGTGACGACGATTATCGAAACGAGCCTATTATCGATGAAATAGCCGAAAAGCTCACCAGCGGCGGCGTCCTGCTCAAATATATCCAATGTTGGGTAATCTTCGTCCCAATGGCTGAAGGTGGGCTTTATGCTGTCCGCAAGGGCGTTGGCAAGGGGCGCTTCTTCGCGCGAAAGGGCGCGGAACACGCCCGCATCAAGTTCAAAGGACAATGGGTATCACCTCTGTTTACAAAAAATCCACACTATAAATTCGCCATAGACGCGGCTTTTCCTGCATGGCGCGTTGTGGCGCGGCGGGTATTGTGCTATACTTTATGGCATGGAAAAGAAATGGCAGCTTTGGGCGGGCATAGCATCGGCCACGCTCGTATCGATAATATTCATATGGCGAAGCCTTACGCGGAACGCTTCCGTGTTGGGACTTATTGCGGGCGGAATAATGGCGGCGCTGTTTGCGGCGCTTATGGTTGCGCTGTGCGCGCGGCCATTTGCGGCGCTGAAGGGCGGCTATTTAAGCCCGGATGAACTGCTTGGGGCAAGGAGTCTGAGGCGCAGCAGAAGGCACCCGTGGGGCGAAATAATTCTGTTTGTGCTGATGACGCGTATTGCGGCGCTGCTGATAGGATATCTGCTTTACCGCTACGGCAGGGCATATCCCGGCGGAATGTGGAACACGCTTGCAAGCGTATGGGAGCACAGCGATTCGCCAAGCTATCTTGGCATAGCGGAGCGGTGGTACGTTACAGAGGGCGACCCGCGGTTCCATATTGTATTCTTCCCGTTTTACCCGTGCGCCATATGGCTGTTTAACCTTATATTCAACAATTCGCTGATATCGGCAATGGTTGTATCGGCTGCGGCGTCGGCAGTAGGGGCCGTATTCGTATATGAAGCGGCGGCGCTGGACATGGAGCGTGACGCGGCGCTGAGGGCTGTGAAATACATGTTTGTATTTCCGGCGGCGTTTTTCCTTACCGCGCCCATGAGTGAGGCGCTGTTCATAATGCTAAGCGCCGCGGCAATATACTTCACGCGGAAAAAGCAATACCTTTGGGCGTGCGTATTCGGCGCGCTTTCGGGCTTCACGCGCTCGGTAGGCGGGCTGATAATTGTATTTATTGCCTGGGAAATAGCGGAAGATTTTATAACGGCATACAGAATGGGCACGATAAAGGAAGAAAGGCGCGCGCTTATACTAAACGCGCTGTGCCTGATGATAGTTCCGCTGGGGCTGATAGGCTATCTTTACATCAATTATGCCGTGACTGGGAACGCGCTCACATTCATGAAGTATCAAAAGGAGCATTGGTCGCAGGGCTTCGGGCTGTTCTTTGAAACGGCGGCAACGCAGGCGGATGCGGCGGCGCGCGCGGCGCAGCGCGGGAACATGGGCGAGTTGTGGGGACTTTGGATACCCAACCTTACGGCGAGCATTGCGGCGCTTATAATGATGCTGACGGGCGCAAAGAAGCTGAGGCCGGCATACACGGCGTATTTCCTTGCGTATTTTGCGGTGGCATGCGGAGCAACGTGGCTTTTGAGTTCCCCGCGCTACCTTACGGCGTGCATACCGCTGATGCTTGCGGCGGCGAACGCAAGCGGCGAACGGCGCACGGACATTGCAATGACGGCTGCATGCACGATGATGCAGGCGGCGTATCTTTACATGTATGTGAACGGGTATTACGTTTATTGATAAAAAGCGACTCATTTCCACTTGAAATCCGCGCAAAATAGTTGTACTATAAAAAAGGCGCACATCGGAAGCAGGCTCAGCCCGCTTCCTTTTATTGTTTAATAGAGAGCTTTTCAGGAGGAAATGATGAGGCAGGGATTTGACAACGCGAAGTACCTTTCTATGCAGTCGGAGCATATATTGAGCAGGATAGATCAGTTTGGCGGCAAGCTGTATCTGGAATTCGGCGGCAAGCTGTTTGACGATTATCATGCATCGCGCGTGCTGCCGGGCTTTGAGCCGGACAGCAAGGTGCGTATGCTTATGCAGCTAAAGGACAAGGCGGAGATTGTTATCGCCATAAATGCATCGGACATAGAAAAGAACAAGGTTCGCGGGGATCTCGGCATAACATATGATTTGGACGTATTAAGGCTTATTGACGCATTCCGCGCGATAGGGCTTTATGTTGGCAGCGTGGTGCTCACGCAGTACCGCGGGCAAAGCGTTGCGGATGCGTTCCGGCAGCGGCTTGAAGGGCTGGGCATCCGCGTATACAGGCATTATCCGATAGAAGGCTACCCGAGCAACGTGGAGCTGATAGTCAGCCCCGAAGGCTACGGCAAGGACGAATACATAGAAACCAGCAGGCCGCTGATAGTTGTTACCGCGCCGGGACCGGGCAGCGGAAAGATGGCGGTGTGCCTGAGCCAGCTTTATCATGAGCATCAGCGCGGCATAAGGGCGGGCTATGCTAAATTTGAAACGTTCCCGATATGGAACCTGCCGCTGAAGCACCCGGTAAACATTGCGTATGAGGCGGCAACGGCTGACCTTAACGACGTGAACATGATAGACCCGTTCCACTTGGAAGCTTACGGCGAAACGGCCGTGAATTACAACAGGGACGTTGAAATATTCCCTGTGCTCGCGGCGATATTTAAGCAGATATACGGCGAATGCCCCTATAAATCCCCAACCGACATGGGCGTGAACATGGCGGGCTGCTGCATAATAGACGACGAAGCCTGCCGCGAAGCATCTAATCAGGAGATAATACGCCGCTATTATGCCGAAATGTGCCAGCACAGGCAGGGCATGCGGGACGAAAGCACGGTGCAGAAGCTGCGCCTGCTTATGAACCAGGCGGGGCTGACGGAGGCGGACAGGCCGGTTATAGCCAAGTGCCTTGAAAAGGCGGAGGCCACGGGACAGCCCGCGGCGGCATTGCAGCTGCCGGACGGGCGGATAATAACGGGCAAAACGTCCAATCTGCTGGGGGCGAGCGCGGCGCTGCTGCTGAACGCGCTGAAGGCGCTGGGCGGAATAAAGGACGACATGCACCTTATTTCCCCGATCATAATTGGGCCTATACAGGACCTGAAAATAAAGCACCTTGGCAACCACAACCCGCGCCTGCATACGGACGAGATACTTATTGCCCTTTCCATATGCGCGGCAACAAACCCCACGGCGGACCTTGCCATGCGGCAGCTTAGCAAGCTGAGGGGATGCGAAGCGCATTCCTCGGTAATTCTTTCCGGCGTAGACGTGGCAACATTCAGAAAGCTTGGCGTTAATCTGACCTGCGAACCGCGATACCAGACCAAGAAGCTTTTCCATAAATAATATATAATTTTCCATTTAACAATGTTGCCACCATTTTGGGCTGAGTTTATGGTATGCTATAAGCAAAGGTTGGTGAATGAGATACGGACATGAATGTGCTGTTTTTTCTGAGGCCAAAGGTTAGCACGGCCTATATCTATTATGACAACACCCTGAGGCAGGGGCTTGAGAAGCTGAGACACTACGGCTATACCGCCATACCCGTTATAGACAGGGACGGCAAATACAGGGGAATCGTTACCGAGGGCGACTTTTTATGGAAGCTGACGGACGAATCCGCATGGGATAACCATGCGCAGGAGCGGCTGTATGTTAAGGACATACTCAAGGCGGACCGCAACAGGGCCGTTAACGTGAACGCATCGCTTGAGGATCTTTTCCTGATGGCGCAGAACCAGAACTTTGTACCAGTGACGGACGATTTAGGCTCTTTCATAGGCATTGTTACCAGGCGCGATATACTGCAATATTACTATAAACTTACTCATCCCGAAATCGCGCAGAAGCAGGAACAGGCCGCGGCGGCAAACGCGGAAGGGGCATAAACCGTGGGAGATTTTTACGAAGGACGCATATTCCGCCCGCCGAGCGAGGCATACAGCCTTATAGTACAATCCACCATAGGGTGCAGCCACAACCGCTGCGCTTTTTGCACAATGTATAAGGAAAAGCAGTTCCGCATAAGAAGCACGGAGGACGTTATAGCGGACCTTGAGCGCGCGCGCGGATTTGCAAGCAGCATAAAGCGAATATTTTTTGCCGACGGCGATGCGTTCATACGCAAAAGCGAGGAGCAGCTGAAGATAAGCGCGGCGGTGAAGCGCATATTCCCCGAATGCGAAAGGGTGAGCATGTATGCTTCACCAAAAAGCGTGCTTATAAAGACGGATGACGAGCTGAAGGCGCTGCATGACGCGGGCACGGAATTACTGTACATGGGCCTTGAATCGGGCGACGAGAACGTGCTCAGGCGCATAAATAAGGGCGCAACGGCGGAGGAAATAATACTTGCCGGTCAGCGGGCCAAGCAGGCGGGATTTGCTGTTTCGCTGACGGCGATACTGGGCCTTGCGGGGGACGAAGGCTCCGCCGCACACGCGAAGGCCACGGCAGAAGCCGTAAGCCGCATGAAGCCGGACTATTTCGGCCTGCTCTCGCTTATGCTTGAGCCGGGCTGCCCAATGTACGACGAATACAGGGCGGGTAGGCTGAAGCCTGTCGGGCCTGCGACGGCGCTTGAAGAATGCAGAATAATGCTTGAAAACATGGATAGCGAGGGCACGGTGTTCCGCGCGAACCATGCATCCAACTACATAAACCTTAAAGGAACGCTTAATACGGACACGCCGCGCATGTTAAGAGAGATTGACCGTGCGCTTAGCGGACGCGCGCCGATAAAGGACGAAGCGTGGAGAAGATTATAAAACTATGCAACATAGGGGCGGCTTTTGCCGCCCTTGTGTGCGTATTTTGGCACAAGTTTGGGGATGCACCGTAAAGAAAACGTTAAGATGACGCGCTAAGCCGTAAAGAGAGCATTTATTATGGCCTAAGTGGACAATATGCGGCATTGCAATAAAATGAAAATCGTTGTACATTTATAATACGAGGAAGCTATCATGGTAAAGGGGATACACATGAACTCGTCCGCGAAGAAGAAAAACGCAAGGTTAACATGGCGCGACGTTGTAATAACAATAGGCACGCTGGCGGCGACAACGCTTTTGTGCTACGCGTTGCGGCCGTTTGCGGGGGGAGAAAGGTTCGAAGCGATATTGTTTGTTGTGGCGGTGCTTATAATTTCCCGCTTTACGAACGGATATGTTTATGGCGTGGCGGCAAGCATACTGGGCGTGCTGATAGTGAACTGCATCTTTACGTATCCTTATTACCAGCTTAACTTTACATTGACGGGGTACCCGATAGCGATACTTAGCATGCTGTCGGCGGCCATGATAACGGGCACGCTGACCACAAGAATAAAAGAGCAGGAACAATTAAAGATAGACGCCGAACGCGAGCGGACGCGAAGCAATCTGCTGCGCGCAGTTTCACACGATCTGAGAACCCCGCTGACAGCCATAAGCGGCGCGTGCAGCGTGCTGAAGGAAGGCGGAGATACGCTGAGCGAGCAGGAAAAGAACAAGCTGCTTAACCAAATAGAGGAAGACTCGCAATGGCTGATAAGATTGGTTGAAAACCTGCTTATAGTTACGCGGATAGACGCGCCGGACGGCGGGGCGAACATAGCAAAAGAAAGCGAAGTTGTTGAAGAGGTTGCGGCATCTGCGCTAACGCAGTTCAGAAAGCATTTCCCAAACGTGAAGGTGGAAACACATATGCCGGATGAGCTGCTGCTGGTTCCCATGGACGGGATGCTTATAAGGCAGGTAATTATGAACCTGTTTGAAAACGCGGCGATACACGCCGACGGCATGACGAAGATAACGCTAGACATATCGCGCGAGGGCGAAAACGCCGTTTTCCGCGTGACGGACGATGGGCGGGGAATAGACCCGAACCTGCTGCCGCACATATTGGAGGGGGACTTTAAACGCAGCGTTGGCAGCAGCGAGGATAAAAAGCGAAACATGGGCATAGGCCTTAGCGTATGCAGCACCATAATAAGCGCGCATGAAGGAAAAATGCGGGCCTATAATGGGCAGAACGGCGGGGCTGTATTTGAATTCACGCTTCCGCTGGACATGGCGGAAATGGAACTGTATGACTATGACGAGCAACAGGAGGACGAATGAGCAATAAATACCTAATAGTTATAGTAGAGGATGAATATAATATCTCAAGCTTTGTGAGCGCGGTGCTTCAGGCCAACGGGTTCGATACGATGGTTGCGCGCAACGGGGCGGAGGCGATAATACTTATAACGTCGCATTGTCCGGATTTGGTGTTGCTTGACCTTGGGCTGCCGGACATGGACGGACAGGGCATAATAGAAAACGTGCGCGGCTGGTCGAATGTGCCCATAATAGTGGTTTCCGCACGCACGAGGGAGCGGGACAAGGTTATGGCGCTGGAATCGGGCGCGGACGATTACATTACAAAGCCGTTCGGCACGAGCGAACTGCTTGCCCGCATACGTACGGCGCTCAGGCACGTTCAGCTTAGAGAAGGCGAGCAGGCGCAGCGGCAGACCGGCGTTTTTCATACGGGCGACCTTGAAGTGGACTACGATAAGCGGCGCGTATATGTGAACGGGGAAGACGCGCATCTGACCCAAAATGAGTATAAAATAGTGGCGCTGCTGAGCAAATACTCCGGCCGCGTGCTTACATATGATTCAATAATAAAGCATATTTGGGGCCCAAACGCCAAACAGGGCAACCAGATACTGCGCGTTAACATGGCGAATATTCGCCGCAAAATAGAACCTTCCACTGCGGAGCCGCGCTACATTATGACAGAGATGGGCGTGGGCTACCGCATGGCGGAAGGCGAGGATTAAAAAGAAAATAACAGGGAGCAGCTGAGTTGAGGCTGCTCCCTTGTTTTTTATATTGCACTGCGGTTTATGGGCATGCTCATGCACCGGGGGCCGCCGCGCCCGCGCACAAGCTCGCCCGCGGGGACGAGATTCAGCTTTATGCCGGCCTTAATGAGAAGCTCGTTAGTAACCTCGTTACGGTCATATACGGCAATGTTGCCCGGGGACAGCGTGAGCGAATTCGAGCCCATGTTCCAATGCTCCCGCGCGGCAATTATTGGATCTCCCCCGCCCATTTCAATGAACTTTACCGCGGGCAGGCCAAGGCAGCGGGCAAATATTTTATTCACCGGATCGGTAGTGCAGGAAATGGAAAGCTTCCCGGGCTTGCCGGTAAGCTCGTATACGTCAAACTGCTTTTCATATATGCAGGGGTGGGTTATGAACTTATCGTAATCCACCATTGTGCACAGCACGTCAAGGTGCATAAACTTGCGCGAGCGGGGATTGTTGAAAACCAATATGCGCTCAAACCCTTCCGCAAAAATGCGGTTGGCAAGCATTTCCACCGCGGCAATGTTCGTGCGCTCTCCACAGCCGATTGCAAGCAGCTTATCGGAGAGAATAAGCACGTCCCCGCCTTCCATATTATACCGCTGCTCATTATCATACCACAGCGGCACGGGAGAAGCGGTGAACAGGGGATGATAGTCGTGTATATAGCGGGTAAACAGCGTTTCACGGCTGCGGGAGGGCATGCTCATGCTGCTTATTACCATGCCGCCGCCAATGCACATGGACGTATCCCGCGTGAAGTAAATATTCGGCATTGGGTCGAGTATAAACGGATAAACATTGGTAACGTCAAGCGCTATGCGGTTGCCTGGAATGGCAGCAAGGTCGCGCGGGCATATGCCGCGGGCCACGGCATCGAACAAGTCGCTTGGAGATTTGGGCAAAAGATAGGCGCGTATGGCATCGCGCACGGCGTCTCCGGGGATGGGGCTTTGGGTTAAGAAATCCTCTATATATTGAAGCCTTAATTTATCGTTCGCAATAACTTCGCAGAAAAGGTCTTTAAGATAATATACGGCTGCGCCGTTTTCGCGTAAGATTTCGGCAAAGCGGTCGTGATCCCGCTGCGCCGCGGGAAGATAGAGCGTATCGTCTATGAGCATATCGTCAAAAAAATCCGGCGTGACTTGGTTCAATTCATCGCCCGGACGGTGCAGCATAACGGCGTTAAGCTTGCCTATTTCGGAAAATTGGTTTACAAATCTGTCCATGCGCCACCTCTAAAAATGCATAAAGTGTTTGCATATACATAATGTATATGCAATGCTATTATACAACATGAGCGGAGTATTGTCCATAGCGCAAAGGGGTGCAAATGAGTAAAAAGCGGCTGTTTTTGCCCTAAAACGGCATTGGATATAATATATTTGTCAAAGAAATGGCGAAATGCTTCCGCGGCCTTGTTTTGCGAACAAAATAAGAGTATAATTACTAATATAAGTCGGGGTTAGCCCGGCATAAGGAATATAACTATGTGTTAAGGAGAAAAGATATGGTTTACGACAGGATCTATAACTTCTCTGCCGGCCCCTCTATGCTTCCGGTAGAGGTGCTTGAAAGCGCAAGGGACAACATGCTCAACTACGAAGGCAGCGGCATGAGCGTAATGGAAATGAGTCACCGCTCCAAGGCTTACGACGACATAATCGTTAAGGCCGAATCCCAGATGCGCAAGGTAATGAACATCCCCGATAACTACAAGGTAATATTCATGCAGGGCGGCGCGACGCTTCAGTTTGCGATGGTTCCGCTCAACCTGATGAACAAGAACCACAAGGCCGATTATATTGTTACCGGCAATTTCTCCGGCAAGGCCGCCAAGGAAGCCGAAAAGTACGGCAAGGTAAACATCGCATGGACCGGTAAGAACATTGGCTTCTCCCGCATTCCCCGCCAGGAAGAGCTGAAGCTCGATCCCGAGGCGGACTATGTGCATATCTGCTTCAACAACACCATATACGGCTCCTGCTGGGATTATATTCCCGATACCGGAAACGTGCCCCTGGTCGCCGATATGTCCAGCTGCATAATGAGCGAACCCATAGACGTATCAAAGTTCGCCCTTATATATGCCGGCGCGCAGAAGAACGTTGCCCCCGCGGGCCTGACCATAGTTATAGTGCGCGAGGACATGCTGGGCAACGTGAACCCCATCACCCCCACCATGTGCGACTATACCATAAATGCCGAAGGCAAGAGCATGCACAATACCCCGCCCTGCTGGTGCATTTACATATGCAAGCTGGTAATGGATTGGCTGCTTGAAAACGGCGGGCTTGAGGCGCGCAAGGCCATAAACGAAAAGAAGGCCGCGCTGCTTTACGATTGCCTTGACCATTCCGATTTCTATACCACCACGATAGAGCCGGGCAGCCGTTCCAAGATGAACGTCCGCTTCAATACGCCCAATGCGGATCTTGACGCGAAGTTCGTTAAGGAAAGCGTTGCGGCCGGTATGTCCAACCTTAAGGCGCACCGCTCCACCGGCGGCCTGAGGGCGAGCATATATAACTGCATGCCCATGGAAGGCGTTGAATACCTTGTGGAATTCATGAAGAAGTTTGAAGCCGAGAACAAGTAATAAGGAGAAACGAAAATGAGGATACTTGCATCCGACGGAATGGATAAGAGCGCGATAGCGGCGCTGAAGGAAATGGGCCACGAGGTAGTGGAGCAGTTTTACGAGCCCGAAGAGTTGGCCGAACAGGTAAAGCAGTACGACATTCTGGTTGTGCGCAGCGCGACCAAGGTACGCAAGCCCATAATTGACGCGGCCAAGGAAACCGGCAGGCTGAAGCTGATAATCCGCGGCGGCGTGGGCGTGGACAACATAGACGTGGCTTACGCGGAAGAAAACGGCATACATGTGCGCAACACCCCGCGCGCTTCCAGCAACACCGTTGCGGAGCTTGCCCTTGCGCATATGCTTTCCGTTGCCCGCTTCATATCCATCGCCGGCCACACCATGCGCGAGGACAAGTGGGAAAAGAAAGCCTACAAGGGAATTGAGCTTGCGGGCAGGACACTGGGCGTTATAGGCTACGGCCGCATAGGTCAGGCGCTTGGCGCGAAGGCGCAGGCGCTGGGCATGAAGGTGCTGGCGTATGATATATTCAAGGCGGAGGGCCTTGAGAACGAGAACATGAAGTATGTTGAAATGGACGAACTGCTCGCCAATTCCGACTTCATATCCGTACACACCCCCAGCATAGACGGCAAGCCACTGATAAACGTCGATACCATCGCCAAGATGAAGGACGGCGCAATAGTTATAAACACCAGCCGCGGCAACAACGTGGACGAGGACGCATTGCTTGCGGCCCTTGAAAGCGGCAAGCTGCGCGGCGCGGGCCTTGACGTGTTCGCCGAAGAGCCCGCCAAGAACCATGCGCTTTACAGCCATCCCCATGTGAGCTGCACGCCGCACATAGGCGCGCAGACCGCAGAGGCGCAGAAGCGCGTTGGCGCGGAGATCGTTGACATAATCAAGAATTTCGCGTAAAGCAAAATACAGCGCAATACAAAAGCCGCGGGGGATAACCCCTGCGGCTCTTTTACTGCACATCGGCTTAGGTTTGCGGAACGGCAAGCATTTTTACGGAGCGGAACGTGATATAGTCCGCCTTGGCTATGTATTGCTCAAAGGCCTGCTGCGCCGCCGCGTCAAGCTGCACTATTTCAACTATCACCGTATCGCTCTGCGGGTCGTAATTTACAGAGCTGAGGCGGATAAGGTCGCGCTGCTCCTCGGGCAGCTCAAGATACTTTGTGAGCATATTATGCGTTATGCCGCGCATGTATTCGGCGTTGGCGTAGGAAGGCATTTTGGAGGGCTGAATGTTTATATATGCCATGTCAACCTTGCCCGTGGCCTTCAGCTCATCGGCAATTTTGGCTATATTCGCCGAGGATGATACGCGCACGCCGAGCTTGCCGCCGTTATCTTTATCGATATATATGCCAAAGTATACGCTGCTGTAATTCGCTTCAAAGAATGTGCGTACACTGCCCGCGTACAGCATGGATATACCGGCCGTATTAAGATGCTTGAAATATTTCTTGTATACGAATGCGGTGCTGCCGCTCCAGTTTATTTCTATCCATTTTCCGCGCACGGCAATAACCGTTATTAGGCTGCCTTTGGGCAATTTACCGAGCTTTGCTGATGCTGTGCTTGCCTCGCTGCGCACGTTTACGGTGCTTTTGGCCGTAAGCACGGTGCCTGCGGTGATGGGCTTTTCGCGCGTGAGATACTTTGCGAAAACATAGCCTTCGGTATCGCCGCTTTTTACCTTTGCCCATTTGCCGGAACGCTTAAGATATTCAACCTGCTCGCCTGTTTGCAGTTCGCGTATAACGTCGTATTGCGTGCCGGGGCCGGTGCGCATGTTCACGGGTTCCGTGGCGTAGCGGTAATCATTGCCCGCGGCAAGCACGCCAAGCGGCAGCGCGGTAAGCGTGAATAACAGTACAAGTATCAACGAAATTTGCCTTTTCATATGGTTACCTCCTTACAATAATATTCTTTTTTACCTGAAACAACATTAGTTTTGCAGCCCGGCGAATGCCGAACGCAATGCGACTATCTTTTGACTTTATTCTAACAGAATAAGGGGGGGGTGTCAACCAAGCGGCGGCGTTGTTAACAGAAAAGCCAAAAAGCGGCGCAAATGCACCGCTTTTTAGAGTATACTGGGGTTTATTTCTCCATTTTGTTCATCATAAGCGCGGGTATTGCCGCAAGCGAGGCAACTATGGCCGCGGCGAGGAAAACGGAATACGGCGGCACAAAGTCCGCCCCGTTGAGCCCCATTGCGTCAAGCCCTATCAAAAGCGATATTATGGGGCCGATTATCATGGGTATAAGCACCATGAAGCACATGCGCACGCCCTGATAGCGCCCTTCGCACCCTGTTGGAATATAATCCTGAAAGGTAGAAGTAAAGCTGCCGGTGAGCGAGAGTATGCCGCCCATCATAAGCGTGCCGCCAAAGTATATCACGGCGGTTTTTAGCGCGCCCTGCATATATTGCAGCAGATAGAAGGACGCGATGCCAACAACGGTTATTATGATAAGAGGAATGCGGAAACGCGCGCGGCCGAAGCGATCGCTCAGCGCGCCGAAAAGTCCCGTGAACGCGGCGGACAGCACGATTATAACAGCCATAGGCACAACGAAACCGTCGCCCAATTCAAGAGTTATGCTCAGGAAATTGATAAGGTATGAAAAGAATGTCTGCTGCGCTATGCCGATAAGGCACGCCGCCGCAAGGCAGATATACAGCGCGGGATTGGCGCGTATATTCTCCGGCTTGAAGCCGTAAAAGAAGCCGCCCGCAGCCATATCCGTGCGCCCAAGCGTTGAGGCGTCCTTCAGCATGAAAAGTGCTATAATGCCCGCGACTATCGGAATTATGCCAAGCGTTATGAAGAATGCGGCATTGGATTCGGCATGGGCGTCATACATGGAGCCAAGGCCGATGAAAACTATTACCACGGCGAACACGGGCAACACGGAAAGCACCGAATTTACCCGTCCGCGGTTGCCGCTGTTTGTATTGTCCGCGACCCAGGCGTTGAACGCGGCATCGTTTGAGGTTGACCCGGCAACGGTCATTGTGCAATCGAAAACGATGAGCAGCGCCGCCGTGAGCGCAACGCCTCCCGCCTCAACGCGCATTGGCAAAAGGGCGAAAAGCATTATTGTAACGCCCCACGCCATATAGCCGAAGGCTATATACGGCTTGCGCTTACCGCTGCGGTCGCACAGGCCGCCGGCTATAACCGTGGTTGCCGTGGCGGTAAGGGCGGAAAGGATGACCATCAGCGTTGTTACAAGATAGGCCATGTCCGCCCGGCCGGAATTGGCGAATATATCCTGCGCAAGGGTGGCGAAATACATGTTTTCAACTATCCATGCCACCTGCCCCACAAGACCGAAAAATATTGCCGCGAACCATATCCGTGCGCCCACGCCGCTTTTGCTTTTCATAAGGGTCTCCTTTATTCTTTGGTGCAGTTCTGCTGCCAGCGCCAGCCGTCGCGGCACATATCCTGCAATGTTTTTTCCGCGCGCCAGTTCAGCATGCGCGCCGCCTTTTCGGTTCCGGCGTAGCAGGTGGCTATGTCTCCGGCGCGGCGCTCGGCTATGCGGTAGGGTATCTTTATGCCGTTGGCCTGCTCAAAAGCGTGAACAAGCTCCAGCACGCTTGTGCCCTTGCCCGTGCCAAGGTTGAATATTTCCGTGCCCTTGTGATTAGCCGCGTATTTAAGCGCAGCAACATGCCCGCGCGCAAGGTCCACAATGTGTATATAATCGCGCACGCCAGTGCCGTCCGGCGTGGGATAATCGTTGCCGAACACGCTAAGCTCCTTGCGTATGCCCGCGGCAGTTTGGGTGATATAGGGCATAAGGTTGTTCGGTATGCCGTTGGGCTTTTCGCCTATAAGGCCGCTTTCGTGCGCGCCTATGGGGTTGAAATATCTGAGCAGCACAACGCTCAGGCTCTTATCCGCAAAGGCCGTGTCCTTCAATATTTCCTCTATAAAATACTTGGTTTTGCCGTATGGATTGGTGCAGTCGCCCGCGCTCATGTCCTCGGTAAAGGGCGCTGTGTGGCTGCCGCCGTATACCGTGGCGGAGGAGCTGAAAACGATGTTTTCGCACCCGTGCGCCTTCATTTGCTCAAGTATGGTAAGGGTGGTGTCAAGATTGTTGCGGTAATACCTGACGGGTTCGCTTACCGATTCGCCAACGGCCTTGAACCCGGCGCAGTGTATGACCGCATCGATGGCGTTTCCTTCAAAAATGCGGCTGACCGAAGGAGCATCGGCCACGTTGATCTCATAGCACGGTATGCGCTTAGAGGTTATTGCATAAAGCCTATCGATAACATCGGGCGAGCTGTTGCTGAAATCGTCCGCAATTATGGGGTCAAGCCCCGCGTTTATCAATTCAACCGCAATGTGTGAACCAATGAAGCCCGCGCCCCCGGTAAGCAAAACAGACATAATAATCCCCCTTGACTGCTTATTTGTACAGATATTATATCAAAACATGCGCGCAGGCACAACGTGCGGTTTGACTTAGCGCAAACGGGCTGATATAATGTAGAATAATCGCATAATAGGCGCATTGGCGCAGTCACAGGGAGGGGAAACTTGTGTCGAGATCGCGTTACAGGGGTCTTGTCGTGCTGCTGATGGATGTGTGCTTGTTTTTTTTCTTTAATTTTGCCATGTTCTTCAGCTATCTGACGGATGGTAACATCCAGCTTTACAATTTGGTAATGCATATCGGCTTGCTTACGGTATGCGTGCTTGTCTTTCAACTTTGGTTCAAAACGTATGATACGCTGTGGCGCTATGCCGAAAGCCAGGAATATCTTACGCTGCTCAAGGGCATGGGCTGCGGCTTTTTGCTGTACTCTGCGGTAAATATAATACTCGGCACCAGCTTCATTTGGATAAGCGAGGCGCTCAAGAGCACGGCGCTTGCGCTTATAGCCATGCTTGCCATAAGATTTTTATATCGCAAATACAGGCGCAGGGTGACAAGCATAGGCGCGGGCGCGCAGCGCTATACTGCCATAATAGGCGCGGGCAGCGCGGGCGTGGCACTGCTTGGAGAGCTGAACGACAATGTGTACGGCACATATAAGCCGTATTGCCTTATTGACGATTCACGCGAAAAGCAGCGCAAGCGCATACACGGCGTTAGCGTTATAGGCCCTATCGACAACACGGTCGAGCTGCTTGCAAACACGCCCGTTACGGACATAATACTGGCCATAAACAACACTACGACTGAAAGAAAACGCGAAATACTGGACATATGCGCAAACACGCGCTGCCGCGTGCATATACTGGGCGACCCTGTTACGCAGGTGGAGGGCGATGCTTCCGGCAAAAAGAGCCTTTCTTCCGGTATGAGGGAAGTGCAGATAGAGGATTTGCTGGGCCGCGAACCGATAAAGCTTGACAATCAGCGCGTGAATGAATTCGTGCGCGGCAAGGTGGTGATGGTAACGGGCGGAGGCGGGTCGATTGGCTCCGAGCTTTGCCGCCAGATAGCGGCGCAGGGGCCGAAAAGGCTGATAATACTGGACATTGCGGAGAACACGACGTATGAACTGCAAAACGATCTTGTGCATCTTTACGGGCGGGATTTTCCGCTGAGCGTTGAAATAGCATCCGTGCGTGACAAGGCGCGCATGGAGCAGATATTTGCAAAATACCGTCCGCAGCTTGTGCTGCACGCGGCGGCGCATAAGCACGTTCCGCTTATGGAGGACTGCCCGGGCGAAGCCATAAAGAATAACGTTTTCGGCACATATAACGCCGCCTGCACCGCGCGTGAGTTCGGCGCGGAAAAGTTCGTGCTGATATCAACGGACAAGGCCGTGAACCCGACAAACGTTATGGGTGCAACAAAGTGCCTGTGCGAACAGGTGCTGCAATCCTTAAACGGTGGAGAGACGGAGTTCGCCGCGGTGCGCTTCGGCAACGTGCTTGGCTCAAACGGCTCCGTAATACCGCTTTTTAAGAAGCAGATAGCCTACGGCGGGCCGGTAACGATAACGGACAGGCGCATAATACGCTATTTCATGACGATACCGGAGGCGGCGCAGCTGGTGCTTGAGGCTGGCTCCTTTGCGCACAGGGGAGAGGTTTTCGTGCTGGACATGGGCGAGCCGGTGAGAATAGCTGATTTGGCGGACAAGCTGATAAGACTTTCTGGCTACGTTCCCGATAGGGATATAGAGATAAAGGAAATCGGCCTGAGGCCGGGCGAGAAGCTTTATGAAGAGCTGCTGATGTCCAACGACAATCTGCACAAAACCGAAAACGAAAAGATATTCGTTGAGGAACGCCCTGCTGTGGACGAGGAAATGATGAAGCGCAGGCTGGATGAGCTGAAAGCGACGGTTGCACTTGGCAATAACGAAGAAATACTTGCCGCGCTGCATAAGCTGGTGCCCACGTACAAAAGGCCCGAGGAGGTAAACAAAAACGCCGAGCAGGTCAGCGTGCAATGCGCCAAGGCCAAGTGCTGCTCGGTAGGAGTTGCAATATGATAGACATACACAGCCATATACTCTTTGGCGTGGACGATGGCGCGGGCAACGCGGAGGATAGCCTGATAATGGCGGAAACGGCAGCGGAAAACGGCGTTAAGCAGATGATAATGACGCCGCATTGCTGCGAGGCGGACGGCTTTGCCAATTTCAACACGGCGGAGCTTTTGACAAGGTTTGATTCCATGCGCGCCATGATGAAGGAAAACGAAATACCGCTCAAGCTATACAACGGCATGGAGGTATTTTCAACGCCAAGGTTGGGCGAGCAGATAGACGAAGGGAAGCTTTTGACACTTGCAGGGTCGAAATACCTTCTGATAGAGTTCGCGTTCGGCGAGACGGACGAATTTATGGAACGGAGCCTGCAAACGGTGTTTGAGCGCGGACTGATACCCGTTATTGCCCATCCGGAACGGTATTATTTCATTCAGGATGAGCCGGCGTTCCTTGAACACTGCGCGCTGTGCGGCGCGGTTGTGCAGCTGAACAAGGGCAGCCTTACGGGCATGTTTGGCAGGCACGCGAAAAAGACGGCGCGCTGGTGCCTGGAGCACGGGTGCGTACACGTAATTGCAAGCGACGCGCACGGCCCGTACCGCCGCACGACCAAGCTGAACGACGGTTACGACATGGTTGCGGAATATTACGGGCAGGACGCGGCGGAGCTGCTGTTTTCGGAAAATCCGGCGGCCATAATAAACAACGGCGAAGTATATGCGCTGGCAAGCGAATTTTGACCCAATGCGGAGGGATAATAACGCACGATGAAACGGCTTCATATCACAATGCTTATTCTGTTCATAGTTTCGGCGCTTCTGCTGGGGGGAGCTATACTTTATAAGCATTATACTACCGATACTACAATGCCGGAAATACGGGTGGCTGAAGAACCGCTCAGCATTTCCATTGCGGACGGCACGGATGCGCTTATGAGCGGCGTTACGGCATACGACGCAAAGGACGGCGACATAACGGACAAATTGATACTGCAAAAAATTGAAATGGGCGAAGGCGGCGAGGTGAATGCGACCTATGCCGTGTCCGATAACGACAGCCATGTTGTTACCCGCACGCGCACAATAATATATACCGATTATGTTCCGCCGCGCTTTTCGCTGAGCAAGGAATTGCGCTATGCCCCGACGGGCAGCATACAGGTGCGAGACAGGCTTACAGCGTACGATGTGATAGACGGCAGTATAAATGACCGCATAAGGATAAACACAAATAACCTTTCGCCTTATTACGCAGGGCTTTATCCCGTTACGTTTGAGGTGACGAATAGTCTTGGCGATCATGTTTCGCTTACGCTTGAGGTTGAAATAAGAACCATTGCCGATAACGAACCGGTTATAACGCTTGACACATATCTTGTGTATATGACGGCGGAGGAAGCGAAGTCATTTAAGCCGATGAAATATGTTAAGGAAGTTATAGGCGCGGAAAAGAGCGCCGTATATGCCGATAAATCACGCCTTAAAGAGGGCGTGAACCGCATCACTTATTCCTGCCGCAACGAAATAGGCGTGCGCGGCAGCGTGGTGCTGTATGTTGTGGTTGAATAGCGGGAGGGCAGCAATGGAAGAACATGCATCAAATCGCTGGACGGATTACAGCCTTGTCTGCATCATCCGCCGCATAGTTAAGGAAATACCCACCGTTATCGCCGCGGGACTTATCGCGGCAATGCTTACGGTGGCCTATCTTCAGGTATTCTATAAGCCGCAATATACCGCCAGCACAACCGTTGCCGTGGGCATGAAGAACGCGAGCTATACCTCCGTTTTTTCAAACCTTTCAAGCACGTCCGAAATGGCGGGCACTTTCACAAAGCTTTTTGACAGCACAATGTTTTCAACCATATCAAAGGAAAAGCTGGGCGTTGAAAAGCTGAACGGCGAACTTGAGGCGTTCGTAGTGCCGCAGACTAATCTTATGACGATGCGCGTAACTGCGGATAACCCGACGGATGCGTTCAAAACGCTCAGATTCCTGCTGGACAATTATTCGGCTGTATCCGATTATGTGTTCCAGAACGTTGTGCTGAGGGAGCTTGACCCGCCGTCCGTGCCCAAATCCCCGTCAAACCCGCTGCAGCTTCGCGCGGCGATAGAGCGCGCGTTCATAATAGGCGCGGCGGCAATGGCGGCGGCGCTTATAGCATCCATACCTATTGCGGACAGGGTGCAGACCACCTCCGCCGCAAGGCATAAAATAGACGCAAAGCTTTATTGCACCATTCACCACGAAACAAAGAACAAAACGCTGCGCACAAAGTTGAAAAAGACCACGAAGGGCCTGCTTATAACCAACACCACCGCAAGCTTTAACTTCAGCGAGGAAGTGGCGAAGCTTGCCTCCCGCGTGTCCCATGCCGTAAGGCGGGACAAGAAAAACGTTATACTCGTCACAAGCGTTGCGGAAAACGAGGGCAAGTCCACCGTTGCCGCAAACCTTGCCATATCGTTGGCGCAGAAGGGCGGCACGGTGCTGCTGATAGATGCGGACATGCACAAGCCTTCGCAATATAAGCTGCTGGGCGCGGAAGTGAAAACCGAACTTGCGGACATGATACGCGGCAAATGCGGCCTTGAAACGGAATACATAGAAAAATACGGCGTGAACGCCATGTTCTCATCCGCGGTGCAGAACGACGCGGCGGAGCTTATATCCTCCGGCGCCATGCGAAGCATGATGAAGGAACTGAGTGCCGCAACGGATTATACAATAATCGATTCGCCGCCAATGGCAATGTTTTCCGATGCCGAAATGCTGGCGGACATAGCGGATCTTTCGCTGCTTGTCGTGCGGCAGGACTGCGTGAGCGCGGGCAGGATAAACGACGCCGTGGATATGCTTAACCAAAGCAAGGCGCACCTGCTGGGCTGCGTATTCAACGACGTGCGCGTAACGCCCATAATAGGCAGCCGCGCGGGTTACGGCTATGGCTACGGATACGGATACGGCTATGGCTACGGTTACGGCCGCGGCTACGGCGGATATGGCTACGGCGAGAGGAACGCGAAGGGCGGCAGGAGCAGCCGCCGGCATACGGAGGAAGCCAATGGAAGAAAAGAAAATTGACCGCCGGGATGAAGGCGCAATAGATATATCGCGGCTTTTGCAGGAGTTCTTTCCGGTACTGAAAAAGCTGTTTTGGATACCGCTTGCGCTTGCGGCGATAGTAGGTGCGCTATGGTTCGCCAAAGGATATTTCAGCTATACGCCCATGTACGCATGCGAAGTTACGTTCACCATTCAGGTATCCGCATCCGGCAACACGGAGCAGAGCAGCGGATACAGCTATTATAATAAGGCCACGGCGGAGCAGCTGGGCAAAACGTTCCCATACCTTATCCAGTCCGACCTTATGTATTCAAAGCTTAAAAAAGAGCTTGGTGTGAGCGTTATAAACGGCTCCATAACGGCCGAGACTATGGACAACACAAACCTTTTCACCATGCGTGTTACAAGCAGCAGCCCGCGCGATGCGAAGGCGATACTTGAGGCGGTGATAAAGGTTTATCCGGAGGTTGCGGATTACGTTATAGGCAGCACCACAATGAATCTTTTGACGGATCCTGTGGAGCCGACCGTGCCGTATAACAGCTTCAGCCCCGTAAAAACGTTCATAAAGGGCGCGATAGTGGGGCTGATAATAGGCTTTGTTTTCCTTATGCTCTGTGCGGCGATAAGAAACACCGTGCGCGAGCCGGACGATATACGCATAAAGCTGAACCAAACCTGCCTTGCCACGCTGCCCAAGGTAACGTTCAAAAAGCGCAAGCAGCATAACGTGAATACGCTTTCAATATTGAATAAACGCGTATCCGGTTCCTTCCAGGAAAGCATACGCAGCCTGAGAATAAAGCTTTTACGGCGGCTTGAAAGCGGCAAATGCTACGCAATACTGGTAACCAGCACAATGCCGGGAGAGGGCAAAACCACCGTTTCAACAAATCTTGCGCTGGCACTGAGCAAAAACGGCGCGCGGGTAATCTTGGTTGATATGGACCTGCGCAGGCCCAGCGTTAAAAAAGCGCTTGGCATAACCACGCCGTCCAACGGACTGGTAGAGCTGAGAGAGCGCAAGGTGAAAAGCGTTGGCGAATGCCTGAGCGAAATTGAGGGCAGCACGCTGAAGCTGCTTGCGGGTGACGTGCCACGCAAGAGCACCCGCCCCATAAGCGCACGCTGGCTGAAAAGCCTTATAGATACGCTCAGAAGTCAGGCGGACTTTATAATTGTAGATACGCCGCCGTGCGGATTGCTTGCGGACAGCGCGAATATTGCAAGCGCGGTGGACAGCGCGCTGTATGTTATAGGCGCGGGCGGGGTAGAGATATCGCAGATACTTGACAGCTTGCAGTTCCTTTCCGAAAGCGGAACAAGCGTTATAGGCTGCGTGCTCAACGGAGTTGAAACGCACCTTAGCGGCGGCTATGGCTACGGCTACGGCTACGGATACGGCTATGGCGGATACAGCTACGGCTATGGTTACCGCCACCGCGAGGATAGTGATAGCGCCGCAAATGCGCATGGGCGCGAAGCCGCGCACGATGCGGACGAAGCAGAAAGCGAAGAACGCGAGTAAGCAAAGAACAAAGCATTGGAGGGAAAACACGGTGGAGCCTGTTACACGGACCGTTGATACGGACAGCTATATGCGCGTGCTGAGCGGCCTTGTTGCAAAGGGCGAAACCGTGTGCCTTACAATAACTGGCGGCAGCATGACGCCGTTCCTTGTGCACGGGCGGGACAGCATACACTTCGCTAAGCCGAGCGGGCCGCTCAGGCGCGGGGACATGGCATTTTATCGCCGAAGAAACGGCCAATACGTTATGCACAGAATAGTGCGCGTGGATAGGCAAGGCAATTATTATGCCGCCGGAGACGCGCAGACGGAGATAGAAGGCCCGCTTGCACCGGACATGGTGTTTGCCGTTGTGACGGACGTTTGCCGCAAGGGCAAATGGATAAAGAAAGGGAACCCTTGGTGGGACTTTTTTGCCGGGCCGTGGGTAGTGCTTATAAAGCTGAGGCCGCTTATGCTCAAGCTGAGCTTTATTGTGCCCAAGGGATTGAGATAGACCGAAACGAAAGGCGGCGGAGCGATGGAGCAGAACAAGCCCAAACGGAAGGTGCTTGGGTCCGAGGCGCTGGGCGAATTGCTTGGCCGCATGAAGGACGGCACGTTTAAGGACATTATAAACGACTGGAAATGGATAGCGGCGTACACGCGGCGTTACCGCGCGGCGGTGATAATATATACGCTGCTTGGGATACTCAGCGCATCGTTCGCGCTCGTTTCCGCAGTTGCAAGCAAATATACCATTGATATAATCACCGGGCACGACAGGGCGCGGCTGTGGTTCGTTATAGCGGTTATGATAGCAAGCTCGGTCGTGAGCGTTGCGCTAAAAAGCACCGTTTCAAGAATATCCGCCAAGGTTTCGATAAAGGTGAATAACGATATTCAGGCCGAGGTGTTCGATAAAGTCATACGCGCGGACTGGAACACGCTCAACTGCTACCAGGGAGGGGATCTTCTTAACCGGCTGAACAGCGATGCTTATACCGTTGCCGGCAACGCAATAAGCTGGCTGCCGGATTTGATAATAGCAAGCTACACGTTCATAATAACGCTGCTGTCAATAATGTATTATGATGCGGTGATGGCGCTGCTGGCGCTTTCAAGCGCGCCGTTTTTGATTTTCAGCGCAAGGCGGCTGATAGGGCGCATGCGCAGCTTCGGCCAAAAGGTGCGGGAGCTGAACAGCGGCATGATGGCGTTTGAAACGGAAACATTCAATAACCTTGATTCAATAAAAAGCTTCGGCATAACCGATAAGCAGAGCGAGCGGCTGCGTCGAATGCAGGGCGAATATAAAAAAGTGAGCCTTGACTATAATTTGTTCAGCATCAAAACAGAGGCCGTGCTTTCGCTGATAGGCTCCGCCGTGCAGATGGCAGCGTTCTGCTATTGCCTGTATCTGCTATGGAACGGGAAGATACTTTACGGCACGATGACGCTTTTTCTTTCGCAAGGGGCAAAGCTTTCGTCCGCATTTAACTCGCTTGTAAAAACCGTGCCGGTGTTCCTTAATGCATCCGTTTCGGCAACAAGAATACGGGAGCTTATGGCGATGCCGCCGGAGGAATGCGGCGCGGGGGAGGATACGCTCAACGCGGCGCGCGGGCTTACGGTGCGGCTGGAGGACGTGTCGTTTGCGTATAAGGCGGGCGAAGCCGTGCTTGACAAGGTGAATTTCACGGCTGCCCCGGGCGAGATAGTGGCCGTGATAGGCCCATCCGGCGGCGGGAAAACCACAATGGTGCGCATGATTCTTTCACTCATACGGCCGCGGCAGGGCCGGGCGGAGCTGAGCGACGGCTACGGTCAAGCGCAGGAAATGAACGCCACACTGAGGGGCTTTTTCTCATATGTGCCGCAGGGAAACACGCTTATTTCCGGCACCATTGCGGATAATCTGCGCATGGTGAAGCCGCAAGCTTCGGATGAAGAAATTGAAGCGGCGTTGAAGACGGCGTGCGCATGGGAATTTGTGAACAGGATGGAGAACGGCGCCGATTCATCCGTTGGCGAACACGGGCACGGGCTTTCCGAAGGGCAGGCGCAGCGCATAGCCATAGCCCGCGCGGTGCTGAGAGATGCGCCCATAATGCTGCTTGACGAGGCCACATCCGCGCTGGACGTTGCAACGGAGCGGCAGGTGCTTCGCTCCATAATGCTTGCTCACCCGAACAAAACCTGCATAGTTACGACCCACCGGCCGAGCGTGCTGGGCATGTGCAGCAGGGTATACAGGGTGCATGGCGGCACGGTTGAGGAAATAGACGCGCGGACTGCCGAAAAGCTGACGATGGATTATTAGGTTTTCGGCCCGATTTTAGCAAAAAACAGCTTGTTTTTTCGCTCCGCATGAGCTATACTATATCTATCCGCAAGGAAACCTTTATCAGGAGGGGATTGTTATGAAAAAGTTCTTTGCAGTAGTGTTGGCGCTTGCATTGGTGTTCAGCCTTGCTTCCGTTGCGTTTGCTGATACCGAAGTTATCAGCCCCGAGCATGGCAATACCGATGTTTCCAGCGATCCTACCTCTCCGCAGACCGGATATGATTTCGGTATCGAGAGCATAGTGCTGCTGGCCGTGCTTTGCGGCGGCGTGGCGCTGTATGTAGGCAGGAAGGCCAACGCCTGAGCTGAATTTGCATCACAATCAAAACAGAGCCTCATAAATGCGTAGTTTATGGGGCATTTTTTTACCGTTTGAACGAGGGGGAGCCAAATGAAAAAATCGGTTAAGATAATACTTGGCATTATATCCGCCGCAATGGCAGTCGTTTGCGTGATGTGCATACTTTATATTGTTCAGTATATGCGCGGGAATAGCCTTAACGACAAGCTGGCTAACGACATTGCATCGGACATGACGGTTGCCGTGCCGAAGGCGCACACAGCGGGACCGGAAGAAACTGCCGCGCCGGACGCCGAACCGCAGCCGGACGCAGCGGATGCGGAGCCGAAGAAGAAATTCCGCAGCATAAACTTTGGCGCGCTTACGGAACTGAATCCGGACATTTACGCATGGATAGATATGCCGGGCAGCATAATAAATTACGCCGTGGTGCAGAGCGAGGATAAGGACGAGTTCTATTCAGATCATGCCGTTGACGGCAGCTATTATTCCGGCGGCAGCATATTTTCGCAGCGCTATAACAAGCGGGACTTTTCGGATCCCGTCACCGTGCTTTACGGGCACAACAGGAAGAACGGCACCATGTTTGCCACGCTTAACGACTTTGCAGACCCCGCGTATTTTGAAGAACACAGAACTGTGTATATCTATATGAGCGACGCTATATATGAATACACCGTTTTTGCGGCCTATCCGCACAGCAGCGAGCATCTGCTCCTTTGCCATGATTTTACGGATGAGGATGAGTTCAACCGCTATTTTGACAAGCTGGCGGACGGCGTGAATACGAATTACGACCGCGAAATGTTCCCTGCGTTTGGCGATAAGGTGCTTACGCTTTCAACATGCTATAAGCAGAACCGCATGCAGCGCTATCTTGTGCAGGCCAAGCTGACCGCGCAGTATTCGCTGCTTGACGCGCAGGCGGAGTAATATACATGGAAAATACGAACGCAAAAAAACGCAAACGGCTGAGCCCGATATTACTGATATTCATAATACTGGCGGCGCTGACGGCGGCGCTGGTGTGCGCGGCGCTTATAATATGGATGAGCGGGCGCGCATCGCTCAGCGGCAAGGAAGCCAAGGCACCTATGCTTGTTGAGGTTCCCGCATCGGCAGAACCGGATGAGAACGGCGGCATTGCCGAGCCCACGCCCGCGCCTACGCCGAGCGTGCCGATAGATTACGATATCACCAGCGGCGGGCGGTATTATAAATACAAGAATGGGCTTATAAATTTGCTGTTCATAGGTGTGGACTCCAACAAAAAGCCAAAAGAGCCGCTGAAATACGGCAACGATAACCAGGCGGACGTTATAATACTGGCCTCGCTTGATACGGTGAACGACAAAATGTCGCTCATAGCCGTCAACCGCGATACCATGTGTGACATGGCAATACTGGATAAGGACGGCAACACGGCGGGCGTAGGCCGCGCGCAGATAGCCCTTTCGTATTCATATGGGGATGGGCTGAACGTAAGCTGCGAACTTTGCAGGGAGGCCGTTTCCGCGCTGTTCTACGGATTGCAGATAGACGGCTACGCCGCGTTTTATATGGGCGGCGTGGCAGATTTGAACGATGCGCTGGGCGGCATAACGGTTACGATAAAAGGTGATTATCCGTTCAGCAACATGCCCGGGTGCAAAAATATGAAGGAAGGCGCGGAGGTTACGCTTACCGGCAAGCAGGCCGCGGCATATATCCGCAGCCGCCAGCTTACCGAAACCGGCAATGCGGAGCGCATGGCGCGCCAGAAGCAATATCTGCTTGCAATGATACAGACCGCGCGGCAGAAGGTGGCGGAAAATCCGGCGTGCGTGCTGAACATATATTCTTCGCTGAGCAAGTATATACTGAGCGACCTTGACGTGAGCGAGCTTACCTATCTCGCTACCGAGGCGGCGGGCATGTCCTTTTCCGGCGACATATACAAGCTTGAAGGTGAATCCATAGTGAGCGACGAGGATCACGTTGAGCTGACGCTTGATAAGCAATCCGTATTTGATACAATGATAGAGGTCTTCTATCAGGACGTTACACCGCAGGAGTAAAAGCAAAAGCGGGAATTTAACACCCGCTTTTTTATTGATTTCACGGCTGTACACATTTATAATATAATCGATGGAGAATGCATTTGAACAAACCGGCGCAATAGTCGCCGCAATACGCCGCGCCCTGCCCACGGGCGAGCGAGAGCAGAAGGCAGCGCAGCTGCCCGCGCTTAACCTTGCCTTTATAGGGGACACGGTTTTTGATCTGTATGTGCGCACGCTGCTGGTAACGCAGGCGGACGCGAAGGTGCATGAGCTGCACCTGATGAGCGCAAAGCGCGTATGCGCCAAGGGGCAGGCGGAGGGCTTCCGCAAAATAGAGCCGCTGCTTGACGATGAGGAGATGGGCGTATACAAGCGCGGGCGCAATTCGCACCTTGGCACGGTGGCCAAGAACGCTACCATTTCCGATTACCGCACGGCTACGGGGCTGGAGACGCTGATAGGGTATTTATATCTTAACGGCCGGGATGAAAGGCTTACGGAGCTGATGAAGCTTATACTTGAATAAACAGCAAAACGGAGGATAAACCAATGCCGCAAAGAAATATGGAGGCGCTGCTGCTTTGCCATACGCCAGAACCCGAAACGGCAATAGCTTTGGCGGGCAGGCTTTGTTACAGCGACAGCGACATTCTTTCGCTCAAGGACGCCGTGCAGGGCAAAAGCGAAAGCTTTGTTAAAAAGCTTATATCGTTGGGGCATCTTTCCCCGATAGAGCATGCATCGTTCACCTTTGCGGCGCAGGGAGTGAGCCGCGCGCTGCTGGCGCAGATAACGCGCCACCGCATAGCAAGCTTTTCCGTGCAGTCCCAGCGCTATGTTAAAAAGGATGCGCTTGACTATATCGTTCCCCCCAGCGTGAAGGCGCTTGGAGAGGAAGCGGAGCTTGAATACATTGCGCAGATACAGCAGTGCGAACAATTCTATCAGCATTGGCTTTCGCTCGGCATTCCTGCGGAGGATGCGCGCTTCATGCTGCCCAACGCCGCGGAAACACGAATGGTATTCACAATGAACGCGCGGGAGCTTATGCACTTTTTCAACCTTCGCTGCTGCAATAGGGCGCAGTGGGAGATACGCGCGCTGGCATGGGCAATGCTTGGCATGTGCATGCGCGAAGCGCCGTCGCTTTTTTCCATATGCGGGCCGTTCTGCGTATCAGGCGCATGTCCGGAGGGCAAAATGAGCTGCGGCAAGGCGGGCGAGGTACGCGAAAGGCTGGAGAAGCTTAAAGAACTGGCTGCGTCCGGCACAAGCGACGCCGAAATATCGCGCTTTGCACGCGAAAACTGCATATAACAAGACAAATATTTAAGGAGAAATAAAAATGGCCCAGTATCATAACAGCCGCAACTATCGCCGCGATGAGCAGCGCAACGTGAACGAGGTGGTATTCCGCGACGGTATGCCCGTAACCTATTCCAGCCGCCAGGAGCGCGGCGGCAAGCGCCCCGAAGGCGGATATAATAAAGGCGGAAAATCATTTAACCGCGGGAACGACCGCAGGGGAGCGGAGCAGAAGCCGTATTATAAGGACGGCGAGCAGAAATCGTATTATAAAAAGCGGGACAATGCCGAAGGCCGCTACGACCGCGCTAAGAAGGAAGATAATTACAAGGCAAAGCGCGAGGAAACCGCATATAAGGCCCGCGATAAGCAGGCGGAGAACGCGCCGCAGGCGAACGAGGAGCAGGATGAGCTGCCCTACCTTATAATGGGTCGCAATGCCGTGCGCGAGGCTGTGCGCAGCGGCAGGAGCATAGATAAGATACTGGTGACCAAAGAGATAGACGGTTCCCTCAGGGAGATAATCAACCTTGCGCGGGACAATAACATCCGCGTGGACAGCGTTGTGCGCGAAAAGCTGGACGAGCTTTGCATGCCATTCGGTCACGGGCAGAAAACCGGCAACCATCAGGGCATAGTGGCAATGGTGCCGGGCGTTGAATATTGCGAAATAGCGGACATATTGAATTTTGCCAAAGAAAAGGGCGAAAAGCCGTTCATAATAATCCTTGACGGGATAGAGGATCCGCACAATCTCGGTTCCATAATAAGGAGTGCCGTTTGCGCGGGTGCGCACGGCATAATAATCCCGCGCCGCCGTGCCGTAAGCGTTACGGCAGCCGCCTGCAAGGCGAGCGCAGGCGCCGTTGAATACGCGCACATTGCCCGCGTTGCAAACATTGCAAACGCCATAGCCAGGCTGAAGGACGAGGGACTGTGGATAGCCGGCGCGGATATGAGCGGCACGGCGATGACGTCCGCCCGCATGGAAGGCGCGCTTGCGCTGGTGATAGGCAGCGAAGGGGACGGCATAGGCAGGCTGGTAAAGGAAAAGTGCGACTTCCTTGTGTCCATACCCATGTTTGGCCAAATAGATTCGCTCAATGCGGCCGTAGCTGCGGCGGTGCTTATGTTTGAAAAGCGCAGGCAGGACGGAATAAGGAAAAACTGATAAAAAGGGACGAGGCATAGTGGAACACATTGACGGGAGCACAGCGGCGCAGCGCGCGGAAGAGCTGAGCGATGAAGAACTGATAGCCCTTTCGCGCAGCGGCGAAGCATGGGCCGAGGAAGCGCTGTGCGAACGGCACAAAAATCTGGTGCGCATAAAGGCGAGGCCGTATTTCCTGATTGGGGCGGACAGGGAAGATCTGCTTCAGGAGGGGATGATAGGCCTGTATAAGGCCGTGCGCGATTATGAACCGGGGCATGACATGAGTTTCCGCTCCTTTGCGGAGCTGTGCATAGTGCGCCAAATTATAACCGCAATAAAGCAGGCCACGCGCAAAAAGCACGTTCCGCTGAACACATATATATCCTTTTATAAGGCCACGGACGACGAAAACGAGCGCACGCTGATAGACACAATGCCGGCCGCGCGCACGGATAATCCGGAGGAGCTGATAATAAGCCGCGAAAGCATGACGGACATGACAAAAATGCTGGATACCATGCTTACGCCGCTTGAAAAGGACGTGCTGGAGCTTTTCCTTGAAGGGCATAGCTATCAGGAGATTGCCGCCGCGCTCGGCCGCAGGCCAAAAACGGTGGATAATGCATTGCAGCGCATAAAGAAAAAGCTGGAAGCGTATCTTAAATCAAGAACATGATAAATACGGATGTACCGCAAAAAAGCCTCAGCAGGAGATTTCCTGCCGAGGCTTTCATCCCATATACCGCTGCGCTTGGGTGAATTTGTTGGCGGCGAATGAAGCTATGCAAATGCACTACTCACGATAGGGGAGTAGTGCATATTCTTTGCTTCCTGAAGGTGCTTTATCGGTTTGGCAAACTGGAATTTGTCAAGCAATTATTTTTTCTTTTCCAAAGAGGTAATGATTGCAGACCCCATTACAACAATTGCAAGAATTGGACCGAGCTGAGGCCAATTCATTATTTCGGCTCCAAATGCAGAGCCAAGATATCCTAAGATAATAGCAACAATGGAAGAAATAGCCGCTTTACTCATATATTCGTACTCCTTTGTTAAATTCCGATTTATTGTCCTGTTCAGACATTAGAATTGTAACATAAACTCTACGAACAATCTACCGCGGATTTTATGAGATATGAAAAGGCCCGAACGGCTTTGCGCTCGGACTTTCTTTACTCAGTCATAAATCAATTCCGCTTTCACAATTTCCTCCGCCTGTGCCTTGCAAGCGTTCATCGGCCGTACCCATTCCGTCCGGCTATCGGCTATCCGATGCTTGATAATACGGTTTTATGAACATCTGCCCGAAGTGTGTCCTTTATTTTACCGCCATAACATAGATTTGGCACGGGTTATGCTCGTCCCAAAGCGTTGGGAACAGCTCAAACTCCCTGAATCCGAGCGACTTGTAGAAAAGATTCGTTTTGTCGTAGTCCGCGTATTTGCCCATTTGTACCGTTTTTACCTGAATAAAGCAATAGCCGTTTGCGCGCGCATATTCATATGCCGCGGTGAATAATGCCTTGCCTGCGCCCAGGCGGTGGTATTCCTTCAAAACGCCCATTGCGTAAAGCTCCAGCGTTGCGTCGCCCGTTTGGTGTATATAAAGGAAGCCTATCGGCTTATCGCCGTCATAGGCGCACCAAAATGGCTCGGCGGCGCTTTGTGCAATGTATTCCTCGCGCGCCTCCGCAATGCCGAACCATTCCGGAAGGGCTTCCAGTATGCCCCGCGCAACGGTCTTTTTTGTTTTTGAATCATAAAGCCTTATTATATCAAGCATGGAATATCCTCAGCGTTCAATTACTGCGGTCAATACAGGGCGTCTATCGCATCCCGCCAGTTAGGCAGGGGCAAGGGGGTGCCGTTCAATATTGCGCGGTCAAGCGTTTCGCCGTTATAATGCAGCTCCAATTCAAAATACGGCGCATGGCGCTCCATTAGCTCAAGGAATATAAAGTCGCCTTCCCACGCAGGCAATTCCTTCAGCTTTGCTTTGTCCAGCCACACGAGTTCGCCTTCGTCGCAGTCCGTCAACTTTCCTGTAAACCCGTCTGCATAATAAAGGTGCATCATCTCCTCAGGCCATGGGGCGCTGTCGAACAGTATTTCCCCGCATTTTATAAAGCTTGTCAGCGTAAGTCCGGTTTCCTCCATCACTTCGCGCAATATGCATTCGTCCGCCGTTTCGTTCGGCTCAATATGCCCGCCTATGCCTATCCATTTGTCGTGGTTCACGTCGTGCCGCTTTTTTACGCGGTGCAGCATAAGGTATTTGCCGTCCTTTTCTATATAGCAAAGCGTTGTATGTTTCATAGCTTATCGCCCTTTCATGCATTATATAGAAATTGTACATCATAAAAATGAAAACATAAAGGAAAAAGCACCCGCCGTGCGGATACTTTTTGCATATGGCGTGCCCAAAAGGATTCGAACCTTCGGCCTTCAGAGTCGGAGTCTGACGCTCTATCCAGCTGAGCTATGGGCACACGCTGTTCTGCTATTATATCATATTGAGGATAGGATGCAAGCGCGAATTAAAAAATTAGCCGCACACGCGCGCTGCGCAGGGGGGAATTTGCGCAAAAAGGGCGCGGTCGTAAACGATGCATCGGCAAAGGACGGAGCGAACGGCAAATAATGCAAGCGTATGAAAGCGGTACGGGCATAAAAAATACATATCCGCACACGCCGCAATATGTGCAGAGTATGCCTGTTTTTGGGGAAAATTGCATATTTGACATGCAGTATTCATAACGTGCCATTTGTCAAGAGTAAATGCACAAAAAAGCAAAAATATTTTTTATGAGGCCAGAATGAGGGCGATTTCTTCCCGGAAAAGCTGCTCGGAGCACAGATAAC
>ERZ827512.203-NODE-203-length-93473-cov-57.255518_pt1 | contig 93473 bp, 80 predicted proteins | sample MGYA00519916_ERZ827512 | MGnify/ENA primary metagenome ERZ827512 (study PRJEB31778, sample SAMEA3449335) | human gut metagenome | biome: human gut; feature: human-associated habitat; material: faeces | place: United Kingdom | collected 2010/2012 ... | reverse complement strand
TTTGTTGCTCAGGTACTTAAAAAGTTATATTTGTAATAGTGTTGCGGAATTAAGGTTAACAATGAATAAATTACGCTTACATTGCGCAATGATCTGAAGGTGTCGCCATCTTAGAACACAATATGGGCCTAAATAAGAATAGGCCATGGTGTGATAAAATATTTTTTATTTTTACAACGTTCATTCATCATAAGAAAAGTTGTCAGCAAAAACCATCAGCCGATAAAATTTCCCGATTTCGGACAACAGAGCTGGCAACTTTTCTTTTTGATTATTTATTGTGCATTTACGGCATCATCGTATGTAATGGTAAGTCCCCCAGAAATAAAATCCCAGTCCTGAGGGCGATTTCCATTATCGCAATAGATATATTCCCCTTCATCGTTAGGCTCTTTATCTTTGTAATAAGCCAATTCGGTCCCTATTGTTTCAAAAATCCGGAATGGGTCACAATCGTCTCTGGTACGGAGATTGAAACTGCAAATTGCAGCGGCATTGTCCTCACAAGCATAATAGACATTATCCCCTAATCTTATATAGCTAGTGTCCGAATAAAAGATTCCAAGCTGTAACGATATTGGAGCCCAATGGTTCATCGTCAACAGTTCAGGAATATAAGATGAATACGAGCCACTCCATCCCGACCTATAAGCATAATCAACACACGCCCAGGCATCACTGCTAACATTGCCAATATTCCCCCAATAGTAAACGGTAATCAGTTTATCATCAGGCATCAGGCTATGTAGTTTGGTGATAATTTGACTGTATGAGGTTGGATTAACATTCTGACTTTCACTATTACAGCCATAGTTGGCATATGAATCACTAAATCCAATCCCATCAAGGCCGTATTTTTCAACGACATGAGCTAGAATAGCTGCGAATTGCGTCGTCTGCATGTCATTCATATTGCACAGCCCGATCCCTTGCCAGTTCCCTATCACCGACAATAAGACTTTTATTCCCTTGTCTTGTAGCCCTTTTACATATTTATGGTAACCTGTAGAATCCGGTTGTTCGGAATCTGGTTCCAATAGCCGGGTTAGTTCAGGATTCAACCAAAGAGTAGGTTCCGTAACATGATTTACGGTCCGACGATGGATGTTTGAAGCAAAAAATTCTACGATGTTGACAACCGGCGTACCATCCATATAATAGTAGTCTCCGGCATTCAAGGGATTGACATCATTGGTCTCAACATAGACCTGCATAACAGGCGCTGCTCCGGAATTACCACGGGTTAGCAAACTGGATTCCAACGAGTTGTACTCATTATCCAATTTTGGAGAAGTACATGATGCCAAGAAATTTACCATCCCAAGTAGCGCGACAAAACGGAACAACGTGCAAAAAGTATTATTTTTCATGGTGATTAGATATTAAAAAGCGGGTACTCTCCACAAGGAAGAATACCCGCGCCGAATTACTTGATTTCCCGATTTCGGACAACAGAAACAGATTTCCTCGAGGAGTTACTGGGCATTTACATCATCCATGGTGATGTCATGCCCACCCGTTACGAAGGTCCAGTCCTGCGGACGGTCTCCGGCATTGGAAGGCGTGCTGGCAACGGAAACAGACAGTTCACCCCATGCGCCATCGGCAATCGAGCTGAACAACTGAGTCTGATTCCTATCGGATGTTCTTCGCAGGTTGAAGTGCATGATTGCGCCATAACCATTTTCGGCAACACTATAGGCATAATCACCATAATTAGAGATGGCAATAGTTGAAAAACTATTACCTAAATTTATTGACTCGGGTGCAAATTGAGCTTTACCGACTCCAGAGACTCCAATATACGTATTATAAGATGCAAAATCCGAATAGACATAATCAATCAGAGCTCCGGCATCCGCACCAATCTGCGACGACCCCACATTTCCAAACTGAAATACAGTAATCAGTTTGTTCGCCGGCATTTCAGCGTGCAACTTCTTGATAAGATCGCCGTAAGAGCCCTGGACCGTGGAAGTAACTTTCGAATATTCATCGTCGAACCCAATACCGTCCAGCCCGTATTTTTCAACGGCATAGGCCAGAATCTTGGCAAACTGCGTGGCCTGCGTGTCGTTCAGGTTGGTGAAACCGATTCCCTGATGGTCGCCGAGGATGGTCAGAATCACCTTGATTCCTTTATCCTGCAAAGGTTTGATGTAAGTCAGATATCCACCGTTCTCCATCAGGTTGGTCATCTTATCGTTCAGATAGAGCACCGGCTCCGTCACGCCATTCACGGTACGCTTGTGAATGTTCGCAGCAAACAGTTCGACAATATCCGCATAGGGTTCCCCATTGGGAAGTACATAGTCGCCCGCGTTAAGCGGATTCACATCGTTGGTCTCAACGTAAATAGTAACCTTCGGCGTCTTGTCTCCATAGGCACGGGTTACGACAGCATCATTCTGTCCCGGCTCCATAGCAGGTTCCTCTGCCTGCTGGCAAGCACCCATAAACATTGCTCCGACAAACAGAGCAGCCATAAGTTTCAAAGTCTTTTTCATAATGCTTAAGTTTTTAGGTTAATTTCGTGTTACTCCCCTCCGGGAAGCAGTGAGAGAATTGGGAAAACTATTTCTGTTGTACGGATATTCAATTACCAATCTTTCAGCCACTTGCCGTATCCACTTAATCCCGTAGGCAACGCGGACAACTCATGGTTGTCGAAACGATATGTGTACCCATTTCTCGAACCTAATATAAATTTATTCTCATCATCCATGCACATGCAACAATCTGCAAATATCACATCCCATACAGTTTCATAGTTATCTTGTAGACTGGTTCTCAAATCATCAAACACAACAATTTTATTAGGCTGTTGTTCATTCACAATCCAATCAATCAAAAAAGAGGGGTCTCTCATTAAAGTTTCTTCATCTGTTTTTGCTTGAGGATAAATTGGGAAATTGACACATCCGAATTTCGAAGCATCGAGCCCGGCAATCGGTTTTTGTGTATAGGCAGACACATACGATTCATTAGGATGCCACGGATCGAGTAATTGAATAGCTTCTGTATAGCTGTTGTAACCCGACCAGGCATAATCGAGGTAGTCACCGACAGTGATTCCACCCGTTGCTTCGGTATCCCAGAAGGTCGCGGTCGGCTCCTCGTAGACGGTCAGCGTCAGTAACTTGTCGGAGCCGATAGCTTCGCGCATTGCCTTGACGAGTTTCGGATAGGAAGTCGTATTCGTTTCAGGCATACCCTCTTTGCCGTACCCGGCATTGCGGTCCCATAGGTTAATACCATCCAGATTGTAGGTCTCAACTACGGCCTTAACCTGTGCCACGAAATCGGCAATCTGTTCATCCGTAAGATTGCAGAAACCGAGGCCCGTACCTCCGCCCTCCAGGCTGAGGCAAACCTTGCGACCGGACTCCTGCAAAGGCCAAATATATTTTGAAGCATGTCCCAAAACATATGTCATGTCGCTTCCTAAATCCAACATGGCTCGCCCTGATGTTTCATCGTATTTTATGGATACCGTACGCAGATTAATGATATTTCCTACTGTGCCATACCATGCAACCGTCGATCCTCGCGCAAGTTTTTTCTCCAAAAGATAATCCTGTACCAACAACGGCTGATACTGATCAGTATTGATGTAGAATACGAAGAAGAGGTCCGAACCGTCGTGCAGTTCATAGTCTCCCGGCTGAGGGTCACGAACGGTCAGCGTATAATAGAGCGTCTGGCTGTCGTCTGCCGAGCCTTCGGCCGCCACCGTTACCGGGAGCAAATACTCTCCGGCAGTCAGACCTTCAACCGAAATCCGAACCCGTTTGGAGGCCGTTCGCTGACCGTCTGCCGCAAGCTCCAACGTTTGACCGTCGGGAAATTCGCAGTTTGCTGTTGGCAACAACTGGCATTCCACGCCGTTTGTCGCATTGAACCCTTCGACAAGCGACTCGTCAATACGCAGAGTCAACGTCGTACCGTCAGCAGCAGGTTTTGTTTGTTGGTAATAGAAATCCCGGGTTACAAATCCCGTACCTGCCGTCAAAAGCATCTCCACCGTATTACCGGTCGAAGCATTGCTCCGTAACAAGCCGTAGGTCGATTCGATAGCCTCCTTATCGGGCAGTTTACCGCCATTTTGCTCTACGGTATCCGTCTCGCAGGCCGTAAAGCCTGCAAGAACGGTCGCCGCAAGGAGCATCGCTCCTATCGTTCTGAATAGCTTGTGATTCGTTTTCATGGTTTACTCCTCCGTTTCGTTGATTTTCGGAATTTCGATGCCCGAAGGCCATACAATATCAGTTTCGGCCACGCCGTCGTTGCCATACATCGAGTAGTCCTTGACGGTGTTGCCTGCCCCCTCGTTGAACTTCCAGTAGCCCAGCAGTGTCGGGTCGTCGGCCGGGTTCTCGACATTGTACATGTTCTCCCAGATCTGCTCGGGCGTCCGTGCCACGGACCAAACGCGCGCCTCGGCAATCTTGCCGTTCAGCGGACGTTTCTCGTCGTAGGACTTACCGATAAAGAACTGGTAGGCGTCACCCAATTTGTTATAACCTGTGTCTTCAGTCTCATATTGCGGTTTTTCAGTCTCCGAAGCAGAGTTCCACAAGTCATACAAGGCACGCATTGCCAGATTGATCTGATTCTTCTTGCTCGGTGACGAGATACCGACACCGGTCTCCTCGCTCTGGATCTTGCCGTCGACATAGACGCGCACGGTCCGGGTCGTCTGGTCGTAGGTGCAGGCTACATGATACCAACGACCGGCTTCGAGGTTCTTCGTGGCGTCCTTGCCCGGGAACTTGCCGAACTGAGAGCCGTTGCCCGAACCGTCGAATTGCAGCTGCTGACGTTCGAAGTTCGTGTCGCCGATGCGCAGCAGCAGGTACTGCTCGACACCCATCACCGAAGAGATGCTCACCGGCATGTCCTCCGCATCCGTCGTGGCAAACTCGTCGATATAGATCAGCGCCTCGTAGGTCATGGCCGTAAGTCCGTTCCACGCGCTGCTGTTGGCGCCGTACTTGTCGAGGGTCGGGAAGTTGATCCAGTTGCCCGCGCCAAGCTGCGCCGCCACGGTGATCGCCGAGGAGCGTTTGACGACGTAGTAGGCCACGTCCGAGCCGCCCAATACGTCGATTGACGCGCCGCTGATACGGATCGGCACCAGATAGGTCTCATCGAGCGGCAGGGCCCCGGTCTGCTCTTCTCCCTCACCCATGAGCTCCTTGAGCTGCAGGGTTACGACGTCCGAGGCGGTGCGTCCCGCGGGAATGGTCGCGGTTTCGGACGAAAGAGCGTAGTATTTCGCGTCAAGCATCGGCCACTGCGTGCCGTAGCGAGCATTGTAGTCCGCCACGAGCGACGGGTCGACCTCGAGCGAAACCTGTACGTCCTGTCCGGCGGGATAGGTCAGTGCCGCCTGCAGCGTACAGTCATAGGTCGCGCGGTTGTTGCTGAATGTCGCCAGTTGCACGGGACTCGTCTGCGAGACATTTAGATAGACCACGTTGCCGAACTTATGGTCGTCGGCGTCGAACCGCTCGCAGCCCGTCAGCACCGCGAGCAGCGCGAAAAGTGTTATGAGGTATCGTTTCATGGCTCTCTTATTTTGAGGGGTTCAACGTCTGTATCGCCGTGCGGATGGTCTGGTAGTTCATCTCGGCATGGTAGTAGTCCCCGGCGATGTTATAGGCTGCAAAGCCTGCCAGCGGGCCGTACTCCACCACGCAGCGCGCCATCAGTTCCACAGCGGCATACTCCGTGCGGTCCTCGTCCTGCAGCGGGGCGTCGATCTCCGCAGCCAAAAGCAGTTTTTCCGGGGCGATGCCCGCATAGCCCGTGGCATTGAGGACCAGCAGCTGCACCTCGGTGGTATTTTCGGCCTTTTCGGTGTCGAGGACCACGAAGTCGAGTTTAGCACGGTCGGCTTCGGCCACCGACAACGGGTTGCCCTCGAAAACAAGGAGCTGGCCGTCGCTCCGGGCCGCCGAGAGCGTCGCAACGATCGTAGCCGTAGCGGCGGCGTCCAGCGGGTCGGCGGTGAACGAGTAGCCGTCCAGGCCGTTGGCGGCTACCGCGGCAATTACGCCGTCAAGGTAGGTTTTGAGGGCCGCCTCGCCCGAAAATTCCGCTTTCCGTGCGGCGTAGTCCACCTGGTAGAGGACTTTCGTGCCCTTTTCGTGCATCGCAGCCATGTCCTCGGCGTCATAGGCCGAGAAGTTGTCGGCATTGGTGAGCGTCACGATGTCGAGCGAATCGGGCAGGCAGCGCATGAAGTCCTGCTCGCTCGCGGCCGGCGAGGGCGAATTGTGGAGCCGGGCATACGAAAGGTAGTGTTCCGAGGCCTTGTAGCTGCGCAGCGCCGCCGTATAGTCGGCCCACAGCGCCGGGTCCTGCTCCCACGGTTTGAGAACCGTGTTGTCGATGTTCTCCGTCTCGGTCCAGTCGCTGCACGAGGCCCCGAGCAGCAACACAACGACCGGAAGGATCAGTCGGTATATGCTTGTCTGTTTCATATCGGTCAGTTGTTATAGGGTTTGCAGTCCCACCATACGCGCGTACCCATCTGGTCGCCCGTGCGGTTGCCGTTCTTCTGTTCGGCATTGAGCGTCTGGATCGCCGCCTGCAGGTTCGCATTGTTCTGCTGATACTCCTCCACCGGGTAGGGAAGCCGCCGCGCACCCTGCGCCACGTCGACCCCGCCGCCCGACTTGTCGGCCACCACCGGCAGCAGCCGCGGGTAGCCCGTGCGGCGGTGTTCAGACCACGCCTCCACGCCCAGCGGGAAGATGGCGATCCACTTCTGGGTGATGATCCGTTCGAGGTTTTCTTCGAAGTTGTCAGTTCCAGGCGCCCACGCGATCGTAATCGTGCTCTGCGCCGCGGCGCTGTAATTGCCCAGCGGGTCTGTATAGGCTGCCGGGCGGCTCGCAGCATCGGTGATGTAGGCGTCGGCGCCGCTTGCGCCCCGCTCCTCAAACGAGAGGCGTATGGCATCCTCATAGAGCGCCTGCGCCGTCTCTTCGGATCCCCAGCGCAATTCGTACTCCGCACGCAGGAAAGTCGCTTCAGCGGCATTGAACCACAGATAGGGAGTCGTCGACTCGACGATCAGGTTCGAATACTTCGTCATGGCCGTCGACTTGCCCGCCACGTCGATGCCGATGCGGATGCCGACGTAGTCGCCCACGTCGTTCGGCAGGAACATCTTCTCCACACGCGGATCGTTGTAGCCGGTCATGTAACAGAGGATGTCAGCCCCGACGCGGTGGTCGCCCCAGTCGTTGTAGATCAGCGTTGTGCGGTTTTCCGCAGCGTGCATCTGGGCGTTGTCGGCATTCGTCGTGATGACGCCCCCGGCAATCGCCTCCGAAGCCTTCGCCTGCGCCAGTTCGGGCTTCACCTCCGTGAGGCGCATCGCCATGCGGAGTTTCAGCGAGTTGGCATATTTCAGCCACTGCGCGATGTTGCCGTAGTAGACCCCGTCGTAACGGCTCCATGCATCCGAAGAGAGCGTCGTGTTGCGGCCCAGCGTCCCGATGGCCTCGTCCAGTTCCTCGAACATCTTCGTATAGACTGCCTCCTGCGAGTCATACTCGACGTAGACCGATTCGTTGCTTTCGAGTTTCGAATAGGGAATCGGACCGTAGGAGTCCGTCACGCGCTGCATGATCGCCACGCGAAGAAGTTTGGCGAAGGCTACGGCAACCTCGTCGTCCGTGCCGCCGATGATGCCTTTATAGGGGGTGTAGGTCTCGGTGATGACGTTGGCAAAGGGCCACTTGCGCCAGTCGGCCGAGGGGTTGTAGGTCTCGAACTTCGTCTGCCAGGTGTCCACCGTCGCACCGATATATCCGGCAAACGGACCTCCCGAGAGCGATTCGTTGAACTGGTACATGTGCTCCTGAACCGGGATCACGAGACTTTGCAAGGTTTTGACCTTCGTGCCCGTCTTGTAGTTCAGGGCCTCCATCTGGTCCTCGGTTACCTGGTTGGGGTTGCGGTTGTAATCCTCGAAATCCCCCGTGCAAGCCCCCAGGCCGAGCAGCACGACCGCAAGCAGCAGCCGCTGCACCTTATGATTCGTAGTTTTCATGGTCTTGCGGTTCATTTAGAATTGGAATTTTACGTTGAAACCCAGGCTCCGCAGCGACGGCATCATGAAGTAGTCGATGCCCTGGTAGTTCAGCCCCGTGGAGGCCACGGCCGCAGGATCGAACGGTGCCTTGCAATAGATCATCCAGAGGTTGCGCCCCACGAACGAAACGGTCATGCGCATCTTGTCGCGGAACCACTTTGCCGGAAGCGTGTAACCCAGCGAAAGCTCCTGCAGGCGGAAATTCGTAGCCGAATAGAGGTAGTATTGCGGCAGGCCCGACTGCGAACCGATCGCCTGGTACCACTTCTGGGCATCGACCAGCTCGCGGCCGTTGATCCATACACCGCCTGCATCGCGTGCCGCAGCCGAAGCCTCCGAAACACCGTACAGGTCCAGGTTGGCCTGCGTCGCCGAATAGCAGACACCGCCGATACTGCCCGTAAAGAGCACGCCGAGGTTGATGCCCTTCCACGAGAAATCGTTGCGCCACGCCAGGTTGTAGTCCGGAACGACGGAGCCGAGATAGATGTCCTCGCCTTCGTCCGTCAGCAGCAGGTTGCCGCTCTTGTCCACCTCGACGTAGCCGTTGTCGTTGAAGCGCAGGCTTGAGGTCGTGTAGAGGTCGTTCAGTGTGCCGCCCTCCTTCAAGATATATTTCGCTTTGCCGAGCCCCTTGATGTCGAGCTTCTCAAGATTCAAAGGCTCGCCCGTTACCGGGTTCACGGCATTGGCCGCCAGCTCGATGATCTCGTTGCGGTTCCACGAGAAGGTGAAGTTCGTCGCCCATCGGAAATCCCGCCAGGTATTATCATACCCGGCCGAGAGTTCGACGCCCGTATTGCGGACGTGTCCTGTCTGCAGGTAGATCGTCGTATAGGAGGACGACGGCGGCAGCGAAGGGTCGAACGTCTGGTTCTTCGTATCGGCCTGGTACCACGAAACCGAAAGGTTGACATGTTTCCACAGCCGTGCATCGAGACCCACTTCGTAGGTGATTGTCCGCTCGGGCTTCAGATCCCCGATCGGATAGTGGGTCTTGTCCTTCCACACACGGTTCGTGGCGTCGTATTCGTAGGTCGGGATCGTCAGATAGCGCGGGAACGGCGTACCCACCGAGGCGATCGAACCGCGGATTTTCAGATAGTTGAAAGCCTCTCCCATGTTCCAGAGTGAGGTAGGCACCCACGACAGACCGACCGACGGATAGAAGAACGACGATTCCGACGATCCGGCGATCTGCGAGGCCCAGTCGTTGCGGCCCGTGACGGTCAAATAGAGCATCTGCTTCCAGCCTACCTCGACCGAAGCAAACACGGACTGCGTCTGGTCGTGCCAGCCGGTCTTCTCGGCCCGCTTCTTCGTGTCGTCGAGGTCGAAGACGTTGAAGACGTTCGGAAGGCCGTTCTCCTGGATGGGGCCCCGATAGGAGAGTTCGTCGCTCTTCACATTGTTGACCGAGGCGCCGACATTGGCCTGCAGCGACCAGTCGTCACCGAACGTCTTGTTGATGTTCACCATTACGTCGCCGTAGGTCTGCGAGTCGTATGCACGGGCTTCGGTATAGTGGCCGTTCTTGCCGCCGTCGGTAATCGTCGTGTTCGACGAGGCGTAGAGTTTCTGCGTATAGAGCGAGTTGGCATTGTCGATCCGGACGCGCCCCGTGACGTTCAGCCACGGCAGGATGTCGTACGAGGCCGAGAACGAGAGCATGTAACGCTTCTTGTCCGTATTGCGCAGGTTGCGGTAGGCGATCCAGTAGGGGTTCTGCATCCGCAGGTCGCCGCCCTCCATGTCCGACGACCAGAACTGCTCCATGAGCTTCGTACCCTCGTTGTAGCGTTCGAAACGGCGGTAGAGGTCGAAGTTCTCACCCCGCGGGAAGAGGTAGGCCGGAACCAAAGGGTTTGAATAGACACCTTGGTTGGTCATGTTCTGGTCCTGCTGGTAGATGTAGCTCGCCGAAGCATCAAGGCGAAGTTTGTCTTTCAGAAAATAGGAGGTGTTCCGGAAGGTGAAGTTGTAGCGGTCGTATTCGTTGTTGGGGATGATACCGTCCGAATTGACCGAAGCGGCCGAAAAGTAGGTCTGGTTGCGGTCCGTGCCGCCCGAGACCGTCACGGCATTCGTATAGACATGGCCCGTCTCGAAAAAGTCGTTCGGGGTATAGCCATAGCTTGAGGCGGGATTCAGCCGCTCGCCCCAGCTGTAGATCTTCGAGCCGCTGCTCGTACCGTTGAGTCCCGTGCCATAGCGATTTTGGAACTCCGGCAGTACGAAAGGATTCAGAAACTCCGTGTTGCTCGAAAGCGTCACCTTCAAGGCCCCGGCCTGCCCCTTTTTCGTCGTAATCATCACGGCGCCGTTTGCAGCCTCCGAACCGTAGAGGGCCGCGGCTGCGGCACCCGTCAGCACCGACATTGACTCGATGTCCTCCGGGTTGATGTCGGCAATCGACTCCGTCGCGCCGCGCGAATCGAACTCCGTGCCGCCTCCGCCGCCGAAGTTGTACATCGGAATACCGTCGATGACGTACAGCGCGTTCGACGACTGCGAGATGGACTTGTTACCGCGCAGCACCACCTTCGTGGCGCCGCCCACACCCGACGACGAGGTGTTGATCGTCACGCCGGCCACCTTGCCCGCCAGCGAGTTCATGAAGTTGGCGTCCTTGACCGTCGTCAGATCCTCGGCGCCGACCTGCTGGACGTTGTACGAGAGGGCCTTCTCCTCGCGCTTGATGCCCAGGGCCGTCACCACGACCGACTCGATCTCCGAAGTCGATTCACGGAGCGTCACGGTAAAGTTCGTCCGGGAACCCACGGCTACCGTGGCCGTCTCATAGCCCAGATAGCTTACCTCGAGCGTCTGCGAGGCGGCCGGCGCCGGAACTTCCAGCGTGAAGCGTCCCCCGGCATCCGTAGAGACTCCGACGGTCGTGCCACGCACGATCACTGAAGCCCCGATGATGGGTACTCCTTTGGCATCCACCACCTGTCCGGAAATTTTTGCAGCACGCCCGGGTTGCACGCTATTGCGGAAAAGAAGAATATTGGTTCCTTCGACAGAATAGGCGATGTCCGTACCGCGGACCATCTCGTCAAGGGCTTTTTTCAGGGGTTCATTTTCGACATTAACCGTAACCAAAAGGTCGGTATTCACATCATCGTCGATGCCGAAAAGATAACGGGTCTGTCTCTCAATTGAGCTGATGACCTGTTCCATTTTAACCTTGTTTTCCCGAATTGTAACCCGTACATTCTGCGCAAGAATTGTGGATAGAGGGAATAGCAAGGCAGGAACGAACAAAAGAATAGACAGACGGATTTGCTGAATAATCTTTTTATTCATACATTTGTGAGTTAAGGTTCAAGTAAAAATCGGTTAGTATTTTGATTGAACTGCGGCCTGCGGGTGTTGCCTCACCTGCAGGCTTTTTTATCAATCAAAAAAATAGATGGTAATAGGTTCTATTTTAAGTTCATAGGCATTCAGTTTTGGCATTTGACATAAATGAATAAATTACGCTATCTTATTTGATGATAATCTTATTCTCAAGATCGTTGTATTCGTAGGTAAAATCCGAGGAATGCTGCAGGATCCGTAAGATATGGTCGATACCTTCTGACGTGCGGACTTTCAGTCGTTTGTACTTGATTGCGGGCAGTTCCTCCCGCTGAACCTCGATTTCAACGTCAAAATACTTCCTCAACTTGTCGATGATTTGCCCGAAATCGTCGCCACTGAATGAGATGATGCCGTCGGTCCACAGATAATTGTCCTGGTTCTCCAGGTTGCTTAAGCGCAAATGCCCGTTTTTCAGATGAACGATGGTGTTGGGCTCCATCCGGATCTTTTCGTTATTCATCTTATTGGTTACGGCAACACTTCCCTCGAAAAGCGCTGTTGAGAATTCCTGTGCATCCTTGTCGGCGTTCACATTGAACCGCGTACCGCAGACTTCGACATCGCAGGCATAGGTTTCGACAATGAAGGGTTGCGATGCGTCATGCGCAACTTCAAACATCGCCTCGCCTTCGAGGTACACGCGCCGTTCTTTGCCAGTGAAGAGTGCCGGGTAGGTGATTCGGCTTTTCGAATTGAGTTTTACTGTGGTACCATCACCCAAGGCGATACTGACATGCTGTCCGACTGGGGCCTCGATCGAAGTGGGGGTTTCAGCTAAGCGATCCATCCGAGAGGAGAAGAACAGGTAACTTCCTCCAATAATTACAAGCAATGAAGCAGCAATTCCTATGGTTTGACGAATCGGTCTTGAATGTGTTATGCGGTACCATAAGTTCGTATCAGCTTCAGGAACGGAGTCTGGCTCAATCATAATACTTACGATGAACTTTTCGTGGACCTCGCTCATGTACTTTTGGTGCTCCTCGGGATCTGCGTCCAACCACGCCGCAATCCGGTCGGTCTCGTCATTCGTTGTTTCCCCAAGGAAAAACTTGAACAGCAAAGTATCGGATATTTTGGTGTTATCCATAATTATTGGTTTTTTCATAAACTATCTTTGGGCGATCTTAATTTATTACCCCCTCTATTATTATATATCCACGAACAAGGCAAATTCTCGATCTCAAATGCAAATAAATATTTTTATTAAATTAGAAAAATTCCTTAATTTTGTAATTGACTGATTGATAATGCAATATATAAATTTCCCGCTTGGCCATTTTTTGATATTTTTTTTACTATCTTTGCTCTACAAGCAGAAATTGTGTCATGCAGGAATTTGTATCAGAGAAAATGACGTACGAGACTTTCGAACAGTTTTTTCATAGGTACGAACAAAGATTGTGTCGGATCGCGTACTCTTACCTGCGCGACAGGGATGCGGCGCGCGATGCAGTAAACGAGTGTTTTACCGCGGCGTGGCACAATCGGGAATATATCGAAATAAAAACATTCGAATCATATTTATACCAGTCGGTCAAAAACGAATGCCTTAAATATCGTCGCAACAAGGAACTTAAAAAAACAGTTTACGATAAAATCTTGATGAAAGAGCGATGTGCCATGGATTACTATACGCGCACCATCGAAAGTTGCAATCCGAATGAATTGTTCTGTGAAGAAATCATGGCGATATGCCGCAAACAAATTGCCCGGATGCCGGAGCTACGACGCCAAATCCTTACGGCAAACAAGTTTGAGGGGATGAGTTACAAGGAGATAGCCGATAAAAACGGGATAACCACTCGTAAGGTAGATTATGAATTGCAAAGAGCCATAAATACCTTGCGACTCTCTTTGAAAGATTACCTAACGATTCTTGTCATTCTATTTCTAAACATAAAGCATTAAAAAAGAGCGTTATCTCCGTAACGCTCTTTTCTTTTTTCTTTTTTTTAGTTGCTGTTGCTGTTCTTCGAAGGCTTGCACATCAGCCAGATCTAAAATGGCGTTTACCGGATTGAATGAGGGCGGTTTTCCGATATTCGGTTCTTTCAAAATGTCTGTCTGATGTTCGTGTATAATTTGATTCTGTTCTTCAGCATGGAACAACTGTTCGAAAACGTTGGCCGAGAAGTTCCGGCCCAGCAGGGAGCCGTTGGCTACAATTCCCTGCTTATGGTCGATAAAGGTCACGCCGTAGATTCGTCCCGCGGCATTGAGGCGGAATACCGCATCGACACCCGTGTCGTGCAGCCGCTCGCAGAACTCCGTCCGGCTTGAACACCGCGCCATGACATCCGCAATCTTTCCCCTCAATCCGTCCAGTGCTCCGGGCTCTTTCAAGGCCGTTTTCGAACGTTCGTAGTAGCGTTGCAGAGCCTCATAGCCGACATCCTTCCCGATTCGGCTTGACTTGAACGGCGTTCCGATGCCATAGCCATCATCGGTCAGCGCGCCGTAAATCATCCCGGCATAATCACGTCCTTCGATGGTCCCGGTTCGTTCCTCGACCGAGACATTGAAGGTTTCAAGCAGCGTTCGCCACTCCCCAAAAGAGGCGCACCGGTAATGCCGCAGGCACGACCTTACGGTGGAGGAGACCTGTTGCTTGACATCGCCCTTCTGATAATCCACCTTGCGCAATCCCTCCCGGTCCTGCAGCTCCTGGCCTTTGATGCTCGGGTGAAGTCTGTATTTTCGCTCAAGGTCCCGCAGAATCGACATCGAACGATCATACTCGTGCGAGTCGGAGATCTTCCGGCCCGTCGAATTGACCCTTAATGAGACAATGTGCAGATGTTCGCGCGCGATGTCTCCATGTTTGAAGACGATGTAAGGCTGCTCACCGTAGCCCATCCGCTCCATATATTCGCGGGCGATCTCGCCCAGTTGCTCATCGGTCAGACGGTCCTCGGGCGAGGGGTTCAGCGAGACATGGAAAACCGTGTTGGTCGTGCGTCGGTTCGCCTGCAGGAAGGGTTCGAAGCTGGCCATGCACCGCTCGTGGCTCATGCGGCCTGCGGGATCGAACGGATCAAGCATCCGATTCCAGAAGAGCACCTCGGCCTGTCCCCGGTTGACCTTCTCCTCGTTGTAGCGGACGGCTCCGCCGACGGTTGCTCCCGTTCTTATATTCGCAACCATCCTTCGGCCTGTTTGGTAAGATTCAAAATCTCGATACTCAACGCTTTCAGTTCGCGGGTATGCTGTTCCAACGCAGCGATCTGGCGGGGAATCGAGACGTTGGAAAAGTGGCTGTTGATAGCCCGGACCACCTGGTTATAGTTGTTCCCGACGCGCTGAAACTGGAAGTAAAGATCGTTGAGTCGTGTCAGAAATTCCACCTTCGAAGGGTCACGGCGGATGACTTCGAAGCGCTCGGCAAAGAGTCGTTTGACGATGAACCGGCTGCGGTTGTGCTCCAATCCGGCGGCAGCAAGCATTTCCTTAAACCGAATATTCTCCGCTGTTGTCAACTTGAAATTGTAACGATGGATTCTGGGAGCGGCAGCCGTTGGCCGACCGGTTGGCTTTTGTGTTTTCATCATATTATACAGCATATTCATGTGGCGCGACTTGGGAGCGTACCGCCTCGCAGAGCGAGCGTCTTTGTATGTCGAATTCATTTTCGGCATACAAAGACACAGCTCGCTCCCGTCAGGCAACGGGTACAGTTTCGGCATCCGTAGAAGACAATTCCTCTCCCGAAAAAGCATCTCCGAAACGAAAAATCTCGGGCGGATTCTCTGCTGCAATATTACGAGGATCTTCAGGGATTAAAAAGCGCTGTTGTCGGCCATGCGAGGCCTCCGGAGGACATTGGGAACCAACCTCCAAAAACTGCATTACCTTGCGGGCAAACGTCCAACAATCCACCCATGAAACTGCTATCGTATTTGTTCATTGATCCTGTTTTTCAGGATTGCGGGAACAGCTTCCGTCCTCTGTTCCTTCGCGATGAGATGCTTCCCTTTGTTCGTGCCGGACCCTATTCCTGAATTCACGAACTCGGGAGTTCGTGCGTGAACGCACACTTGAACGAACCTGTTAAATCGCACCTTCCTGAAGAAACAAACTATGAAAAACACACCTGTAAGCATTGCCGTATGCAATCAAAAAGGCGGCGTCGGAAAATCAACCTTCACCGTTCTGCTTGCCAGCCATCTCCACTACACCTTGCAGCGGGACGTGCTGGTTGTCGACTGCGACTATCCTCAATGGTCGATCTACAATCAACGCTCCCGCGAGTTGGAGATCCTCAATTTGAGCGATTATTACAAACTGATGGTCGCCCGTCAGTTCAAGGGAACCGATCGGAAATTCTGGCCTATCGTCAGCAGCACGCCATCCGAGGCCCTTGAGAAGACGGCGCGACAACTGCAAAGCGATTATCATCCGCAGATTATTCTCTACGATTTGCCCGGGACAGTCAATACCGAAGGGGTGCTGCAGATCCTCTCCTCGCTGGATGCCCTTTTCATCCCGATCAAGGCCGACAAGGTCGTGCTGGAGAGTTCGCTCTCCTTTGCCCGTAGTCTTTATAACGGCATGGTTTGTAATGACCATCTCCGTCTGCGCAGCCTTCACCTCTTTTGGACGATGGTCGATCGCCGCGAGCGAACCCCGCTTTACGAACGCTATGAGGCGATCATTCGTCAGCTTCATCTGCCTGTTCTGAGGACACAGATTCCCTACCGGTCCAAATTCAACAAGGAACTTTTGGCCGACGGTACGGGAATCGGACGCTCGACCCTGCTGGCTCCGGAACGGATCTTTGCCCGCGAAGCGCAGATCGAGAACCTTGCGGCCGAGATTCTTTCGATTCTTCAAATTTCCTGAATATGGTCCGCAAGAACAAAGTGGAGGTCGACGAAGAGGCCATGCGCCGAATGATCGCGGGGCTGGTTCCGCAAACCGTGGATGTGGTGCAACCGGAACAACCTCCGGATGAACCGCCAGCGGAAACCTCGCCACCCACCTCCGAAGAGCGCACTACGGGGCATGCGACCGAATCGCGTCGACGGAGAACGGTGGTCGTCCCCGAATTCGAGCCGACCTTCATGTCGCTGTTGGATATACATATTCGGGGAGCCCTCTATGTCAGTCTCGAGACGAAGAGCAAGATTCTCGAGGTCGTCAAAAAGATCGGAGGCGAGCGTATGACCGCCACCTCCTATGTTGAACAAATTCTGCGGCAGCATCTCGACCTCTACAAGGAGGAGATCAACCGCATCTACAAGGAACGAAGTACCAAAGATCTTTTATAGCCATGAACACATTTCATTTTTCAACCGATTGGGCAACATCTCTGCTCATCCTTGCAAGTATCCTTCTTCTTATCCTGTGTTTCATTCTCTTCTTCGTTAGACGAAAACGGGAGAAGACCCAGCCGAAGGTAAATTCCGTGTCGGAATCAGTCGTTAGGGATCAAGAAGAAGACCAGGATCCCATCGAACAGAGCGAGAAGATTCCGGACGAGAAACCTGTTCAAAACATTCTCGCCGAGAAGGTCGCCCAAGTGGAGGAGATAATACCTTTGCCTCCTGTCTCCATAAAACGAGGCGCTGTCAAACCCGATTTCCGAAAAACCTTCCTGCGCCCTACGCCCTTCCAACGACGAGGCAGCGTCTATCTCAGCATGGAGACCAAGCGACGGATTCACAGTGTCGTCCAACGGATTGGCGAAGGGAATCTGACCGTTACGGATTATGTCGAGAACATCATGAGACATCATCTTGATCTCTATCGGGACGACATCAACCGCATCAACCGGACCCGGAATTTCAAGGATCTGGTGTAAAGATGGGCTTCCCGAGTTCCCTTCTCGAACGAATTGCTCGATGGTTTCGGCCGTGGCTTCCGCAGCGGTGGCGCAGGTCCGCTGAATCCCGGGCTGACGGGCCGGACGGCAAGGTCGATTTAGAGCAGGCCGCCGAGCCCTGCCGGGGAGAGACACCGCTGCTGATAATCCCGAAGCATTACGCGGTTACCGGCCATCTGCGGCCTCGGAAGGCCATTCCGCCACCTGCGGAATCAAAGCCCGAAGATGCTGCTACATTTGTTCCGCCCCCGGCCGAAAAGCCGGCCTCGATGCAGGGCTGGGGCGAGCTGGTCCTCCAGGGTCCGATCCGCGAGAACGGCGAGACCGTAGAGCCGCGGGAGCCCCGGCCGCTGCTGCGGCTTCCGTCCCTGCAGGACAACGGCGAGTTGCATGATCCGGAGGTACAGGCGCTGCTCCGGAACGCCGAAGCGGGTGAGCGCATCCTTGCGCCGGATGTTACGGAGGAGGAGCGCCGCGAGATCGAGAATTTTGACCTGCGAAACTATGTCTGACCCTCAAAAAACGAATACATGATGAACTGGAATCGGAATTACGGCTAATGCCCGAATGATTTGCTGCGGGAAGCAACTGTTTGCTTCCGTCCGGTCGCAGACTGCCTCGAAAGGCGGGCTGCGGCCTTTTTCACACCCATTACCAAACTGCAAAACCGATGAAAAAAAGCGCAATCTTCTTGATTCTGATGCTCCCCGCATCGCTTGCCTCCTTCGCACAGGGCAACGGCATGGCCGGAATCAGCGAGGCAACCAACATGGTTACCTCCTATTTCGACCCGCTCACCAAACTGATCTTCGCCGTGGCTGCCGTGCTTGGACTGGTGGGCGGCGTCCGCGTCTACTCGAAGTTCAACAGCGGCGATCCCGACGCCTCGAAGTCCGCCACGGCGCTCTTCCTCTCGTGCGTCTTTCTGGTTATCGTCGGCACCGTCTTACGCTCCTTCTTCCTCTGACATGGCACAGTACACCATCCACAAGGGCGTCGACCGACAGGTCGAGTTCCAGGGGCTGACTTCGCACTATCTGATTCTCTTTGTCGCCGGGCTGCTGGGCATCTTCCTGCTCTTTGTCATCCTCTACGCCGGAGGGGTTCCGCAGGGTATCTGCATACTCTTCGCCGTTGCGGGCGGCAGCGGCCTCACCTGGGCAACCTTCTATCTGAACCGCCGCTTCGGACCCCACGGTCTGATGAAGCTCCTCGCCCTGCGGCAGCATCCGCGCCGCATCATCCACCGCCGGAGTGTGCGCCGCCTGCTCGAATGTCGAACCCTCCCCAAACGCTGATGCCATGCGAGGAACCCTGAAAACTTCGACCCTCGAGTCGAAATTCCCGCTGCTGGCTGTCGAGGGCAACTGCATCCTCTCGAAGTTCGCCGACGTGACGGCCGCCTTCCGCGTGACGCTCCCGGAACTCTTCACCCTGACGGCCGAGGAGTACGAGGCGCTGCACGCCACCTGGGTCAAGGCGCTGAAGGTCCTCCCGGACCACTCCGTTGTTCACAAGCAGGACCTCTTCATCGAGGAGCGTTACGAAACACCCGATCCCGAGGCCGAACGCACGTTTCTCTCCCGGGCCTATGAGCGCCACTTCAACGAGCGTCCCTTTCTGCGCCACACCTGTCACCTCTTCATCACGAAGAGCACCCCCGACCGGCTGCGGCAGACGAGTGCTTCGTCCGTGCTGTGCCGGGGCTTCATCATCCCGCAGGAGATTCGCGACGGGGAGGCCGTGACCCGTTTTCTGGAGAGTGTCGCCCAGATGGAGCGCATCCTGAACGATTCGGGGCTGCTGCGGGTCGACCGCCTCACAGAGGCGGAGATCGTCGGCACGGATTCCGATGCGGGGCTGCTGGCCCGCTACTTTGCACTCTCGGACGAGCGGCAGGCAGCGGTCAACGAGGACATCCGCCTCGACCCGGGCATGATGCGCATCGGAGACAAGCTGCTCTCGATGCACACGCTCTCCGATCTGGATCTCCTGCCGCAGAGCGTCGCGACGGACTTCCGCTATGAGCGTCTCTCGACCGACCGCTCGGAGTGCCGGCTCTCGTTCGCGGCCCCCGCGGGACTGCTGCTCGGATGCTCGCACATCTACAACCAGTATCTCTTTCTGGACAACCACGACGAGACCCTCAAGCGGCTCGAGGCCCGGGCTCGCAACATGAACTCGCTGGCAAACTACTCGCGCGGCAACGCCCTGAATAAGGAGTGGATCGACCTCTACCTGAACGAAGCCCATTCGCAGGGGCTGCGCTCCGTACGATGCCACTGCAACGTCGTGGTCTGGGCCGAAAGCGAGGCGGAGCTCAAGCGGCTGCGCAACGACGTAGGGTCGCAGCTCGCCACGATGGGCTGCACGCCCCACCACAACACGGTGGACGTGCCGGTGCTCTTCTGGGCAGCCATCCCCGGCAACGAAGCCGACTTCCCCGCCGAGGAGAGCTTTCTGACCTTTCTCGAACAGGGGGTCTGCCTCTTCAACGGCGAGACCAACTACCGCTCGTCGCTCTCGCCCTTCGGCATCAAGATGGCCGACCGGCTCACGGGGGTACCGCTCCATCTCGACATCTCGGATCTTCCGATGAAGCGCGGCATCACCACCAATCGCAACAAATTCATCCTGGGACCTTCGGGCAGCGGGAAGTCCTTCTTCACGAACCACATGGTCCGCCAGTATTACGAACAGGGGGCCCATATCCTGCTCGTCGATACGGGAAACTCCTACGAGGGGCTCTGCTCGCTAATCCACCGCACGACGCGGGGACGCGACGGCATCTACTTCACCTACACCGAGCAGGAACCCATCGCCTTCAACCCCTTCTACGTCGAGGACGGGGTTTACGACATCGAAAAGCGCGAGTCGATCAAGACCCTGCTGCTGACGCTCTGGAAACGCGAATCCGAGGAGCCGACGCGCGCGGAGGAGGTGGCTCTGTCGAACGCCGTGAACCTCTACCTCTCGAAGCTCAAGACGGACGATTCGATCCAGCCCTCGTTCAACACCTTCTACGAGTTACTCTCCTCGGACTACCGGCGACTGCTGGAACAGAAGCATGTCCGTGAGAAGGATTTCGACCTGGCGAACCTGCTCAACGTGCTGGAACCTTACTACCGGGGCGGCGAGTACGACTACCTGCTCAACTCCGACCGGCAGCTGGATCTGCTCTCGAAGCGCTTCATCGTCTTCGAGTTGGACAACATCTCCTCGAACCGCACGCTGCTTCCCGTGGTGACGATCATCATCATGGAGGTCTTCATCAACAAGATGCGGCGGCTGAAGGGCATCCGCAAGATGATCCTGATCGAAGAGTGCTGGAAGGCCCTCACCTCGGCCAACATGTCGACCTACATCCGCTATCTCTACAAGACGGTGCGCAAGTATTTCGGCGAGGCGGTCGTCGTTACGCAGGAGGTCGATGACATCATCTCCTCGCCGATCGTCAAGGAATCGATCATCAACAATGCCGACTGCAAGATCCTCCTCGACCAGCGCAAGTACATGAACAAGTTCGACCAGATCCAGACGCTGCTCGGTCTTTCGGAGAAGGAGCGGGCGCAGATCCTCTCGATCAACCAGGCGAACGATCCCCGCCGCACCTACAAAGAGGTTTGGATCGGGCTCGGAGGCGTGCAGTCGGCGGTCTATGCTACGGAGGTCTCGACCGAGGAGTACCTCTGCTACACCACCGAGGAGCGGGAGAAGATGGAGGTGATGGCCCGGGCCGAGAAGCTCGGCGGCGACATTCAGGCAGCCATCCGCGCGCTGGCCCGTGAGCGGGAAGACCAAAATCTCATTAAAAATTCCCAGCCATGAAACACATCCTTTGGAGCTGTGTCGGGCTGCTGCTGGCGTTGCTGGCCCTGCTCGGCGGATTCCGGCTCTTCTACGATTTCGAATACCACAAGATCCGGCCGCTGTGCGGCGAGTGGCATTCGACATTGGATAAAACCCGGCTCGAGATCAACCACGCGGACGATGGCTTCTGGATTCGCATCCATCGCTACGATACGCGGACCGGGCGTGAATCCTTTGAGAGGCACCCGCTGAAGTATGCCTCGTGTATCCATTACATAACCTATGGCGGTGCGCGTGTCGATCTCTTCCACACCCCCGGTTCCGACCTGCTGCTGGTCATTCCGGGAGGTATTTTCAAACGCGATTTGTCCAACCTTCAAAACGACTTACCATGAGTAGTACCCCAAACATCACCCCCGCGGAGGCGCTCACGGCGCTGCGGGCCGAAATCCGACAGCGCACCCAGCTTGTGCGGCTCATCACCTCGCTGCAGGAGGAGATCGCCTACGACCGCATCTGCGGATCGTGGCTCTCGACGGAGAACAACCTCTCGGCCTCGATCCGCCGCATCTGCACCCGAACCTACCGGATGCTGATCTTCGACAACACGCTCTGCTACCGGCGGCTGGTGCAGGATACCGTCATCACGGCCGAGCGTCGCACGCTGCTCTTCGGTAGCCGCGACAATCCGCGCGACAAGAACCCCATCGAGCTCGACCCCGAGAGCGATACGCTGCTGCTGGGCTGTTACGGACGCTTTGTCGCGGAGGAGCGGGCCTGTCGGCGTGCGGAGCAGGAGAGCATTTCCGAGGAGTGTTTCACGGATCATGAGCCCGAGGCATGAAGTGGCGTGAATTATTCGAAGGGCTCTTTCGCCCTGCAGCCGGGGAGGAGTTCCAACAATGGGAGCCGGCTCTGCAGCGAACAAGGCAGCTGTTGGAGGCCCGGGACTTTCGAACGCTGACCGATCTGGTCCGGGAGCATCGCCACTCGGAACTGCTGACGCGGGGTATCGGGCTGGAGATGATGGCGCGTCTTCCGCAAATTCTCACCTCGCCCGACGAGGCGGCCCGCCCCGAGGTGCTGCAACTGATGGATGCTCTGCGCAGGACGCCCGCCATGAAGCACACGGGGCGGAAGTTGGCCAACCTGCCTGGGAATACCTCCCATCCAATCCACGGCGTGCTGGCCCTGCACACGCTCCTCGTGGATGCCTATCCCGAACGGCATCCCGAGAGCCGGATGCGTCAGCCGACAACCGGGGAGGTGCAGGCGGCCATGCGTCTTGTCGACCGGCTCTTCCGCACGGGGATTTTCCACGAACTGTGCCGCATGACGGAGGCCTCGACCCAGATGCAGCCGCCCTTTTATGTGGCCCGGCTCTACGGCTGGGATGTCGACTGCGAGATTCTGCAGGCCATGCGGCACGAGCGGGATGCGGCGACGCCCGGAGCCGATCCGCGGCGGATGCTGCAGCTCCGGGAGGAGATCTTCCGCACGGAGAACCACCTGGTCCGCGGCGCCGAGCGCACCATCGAGGGGATGCCCGAGATGCCCGTCCCGCGGAGTTATGTTGAGCGCCTCGAAAGCGAACTGAACACGCTAGGCTGGCTGGCCCGCGCTCCGGAGCGCATCGACGATCCGCACACAAACCGGCAGTTTCTCGACAAATACGAGATCCATCCGGGTCTGCCCCCGGAGGCACAGCGTGCCGAGGCGGAGGCGGCATTCCGGGAGCTCGACGCACGGCTTGTCCGACTGACGGGCCGCGAAGCCCGGACGCATGAACTCGACCTCCGCGTCGCACAACCGGAGCGGGAGTCGGGGCGCACCTCCTTTCGCCGGGAGTATCCCGCGGTGATGCAGCCCGCCGAAGCAGCACCCCGCAAATTGAGACATTGAACCAACCTCAAAACGACCGAACCATGAAACCACGCATTATTCTGCTCTGCCTCGGGCTGCTCCTGACAGCCCGGGCTGCGCAGGCACAATGGGTCGTCACGGACCCTACGAACCTCGCACAGGGAATCATCAACTCCACCAAACAGATCGTCGAAGCGGCCCGCAACGGATCGACCCTCCTGCAAAGTTTTCAAGAGACCGTAAAGATCTACGAACAGGGAAAGCGATATTACGACGCACTGAAGGCGGTCAACAACCTGGTCCGCTCGGCCCGCAAGGTCCAGCAGTGCATGCTGCTCGTCGGGGAGATCTCCGACATCTACGTCAACGGCTATCAGCGCATGGTGGTCGATGACAACTTCTCAGCCGCGGAACTGGCGGCCATCGCTACGGGATATGCCCGGATCATCGAAGAGTCGGCCGGGGAGCTCAAGGAGCTGCAGGATATTGTCAACCCCACGGACATGTCGCTGACGGACAAGGACCGCATTGACGTGGTGGAACGGGTCTACGGCGTACTGCGGCACCATCGGGATCTGGCCCGCTACTACACGCGCAAGAATATCTCCATCTCGCTGCTGCGCGGCGCCCGACGCAACGACCTCGACCGCGTGATGGCCCTTTACGGAACCGACGAACAACGATACTGGTAGCGATGGTACAGGCACTCTCCATTTCGGAGAACATCCACACGATTCTCCGCGTTCTCTACGACGACATGATGGTTCTCTGCTATCCGATGGCCAAAGTTGCCACGGCCATAGCCGGAATCGGGGCCCTGATCTACATCGCCTACCGCATCTGGCAGGCGATGGCCCGGGCCGAACCCATCGACCTCTTCCCGCTGCTGCGCCCCATGGCGATCGGCATCTGCATCATGTTTTTTCCGACCCTTGTACTCGGGTCGCTCAACGGAATCCTCTCCCCGCTGGTGCAGGCCACCCACTCGCTGATGGTCGGCCAGACCTTCAACATGCAGGAGTGGCGGCAGGAGTGCGCTCGTCTCGAACAGGAGAGCCGCGAACGGCTTCCGGCAGAGAGCTACTACGCCGAGGACGAGGAGAAGGAGCGCGAGTTGCAGGCCCTGGGTATCGACGAGCAGTCGCAGCAGGCCCTCGACCGAATGCAGAGCGAACGGAAGTCGTGGAGCATCAAAGGGATGATTCTGAAGGCCCTCACCGCGATTATGGAGCTCTTCTTCGCCGCCGCGGGCGTGATTCTCGACGTGCTGCGGACCTTCTACCTGATTGTCCTCTCGCTGCTCGGGCCCATCGCCTTCGCCATCTCGATTTTCGACGGATTTCAGAATACCCTGGTGCAATGGTTCTCCAAATATATCTCCATCTACCTGTGGCTTCCCATCTCGGATCTCTTCTCGGCCATCATCGCCCGGCTGCAAACCCTCTCGCTGCAGCACGATGCCGAGATGATGGCGCAGGACTACAACTGGTATTTCGACATGTCGAACAGCATCAATCTGATCTTCATCCTCGTGGCCATCTGCGGCTATCTCTGCATCCCCTCGATCGCCTCGTGGGTCGTACAGGCCAACGGCTTCTCCTCCTACAACCGGACCATCTCGCGCGCCACGTCGCTCGTGAGCGGCGGTGCCGGATGGATCACCGGGAAGGTCTGGGCCGGGACCAAAAGCACGGTCGGAGCCGCCGGCAAGGGGCTGGCTTCCGCAGCTCGCCTGATCCTCAAAAAATAATCGCATCATGGAATTCAAATCATTGCTGAACATTGAAACCTCCTTCCGGCAGCTGCGCCTCTACGCACTCGTCTTCGCCGGAATCTGCGCCGTGGTGACCATCACGGCTGTCAGCCTCTCGTATGCCTTTGCCGAGCGGCAGCGCGAGAAGATCTACGTCCTCGACAACGGGCGCTCGCTCATGGTCGCCCTCTCGCAGGACCTTGCCCAGAACCGTCCCGTCGAGGCCCGCGAGCATGTGCGGCGCTTCCACGAACTCTTCTTCTCGCTCTCGCCCGACAAGGCGGCCATCGAGTCGAACATGGAGCGGGCCCTGCAGATGGCCGACAAGAGCGCTCTGTCCTACTACAAGCTCCTGCAGGAAAAGGGGTTCTTCAACCGGCTGATTGCCGCCAACGTCTCGCAGATGGTCCATGTGGACAGCATCCGCTGCAACTTCGACCGCTATCCCTACGAAGCCACGACCTACGCCCGGCAGCGCATCATGCGCGAGAATACGATCACCGAGCGGTCGCTCGTCACGACCTGCCGGCTGGTCAACGTCTCCCGCTCGGACAACAACCCGCAGGGGTTTCTGGTCGAGGATCTGATGATTGTCGAAAATAAGGACCTGCAGACCTATGACCGTTAAAGCACTTATCCAAAGCCGTGTGCGCTGGCTGCGCCGGCGCATCCGTCGCTGGCACGACCAACTCTCGCCCCGAACCCGGCGGTGCATCCTCCTCGGGATGTTTCTGCTGCTGGTCGGGCTCTACGGGCTGCTGCTCTTCGGCTCGGCACCGCGATTCGACTTCGGGAGGATAGCACCTCCCGCTCTGGAAAACCTGAAATTTCGATAGCCATGGAAGAGAGACAAAAAAACACACCGACGCCCGATTCCGCCGCAGCATTCGAGCGTCAGCGAAAAAGAAAAGTCATCCTGGTGGCCGCAGTCGGGAGTTGTCTGGTCATCGGGTTCATCTGGTTCCTCTTCAAACCTGCGCCCACGATCGGCGAGGGGCAGGCAGGAATCAACACCTCGCTGCCCGACGGCAAGGCCCCGAAGATCGAGGGTGACAAGCGCAAGGCCGCGGAGCGCGTGGCCAGTGAGGAGCAGTCCCGCAACCGGATGATGACCCTCGGGGACAACTCCTTCTCATTGCTCGATGAAGAGCTTCGCAACACGGAGCCGCAGTCTCCGACCGATGATCCCGTGCGCCGGGCTGCCGAGGCAAACCGTGCCATGCAGCAGCAGGCCCGACAATTCTACGCCGCACCGTCGCGCAATGCCGAGGTCGAAGAACTCCGCGAGCAGGTGGCCTCCCTGCAGCAGCAACTCGACATCGAGCGACAGCAGCCCGACCCGATGGAGGTGGCCGAGGAGCAGTACCGCCTCGCACAGCGCTACCTCGGAGGCGGGACAGGGGTTTCACGCGAGGCCGACGGCGTGAAGTCCTCAGGACGTTTCAGCGTCATGCGTCCCGTCCGCGAAGGCGACGTCCGGGCTTCGACCCTCAATCCGCAGATCGACTCCGCCCGGGAGCGCAACATCGGGTTTCTGACGGCCGCGGGCGTTCTTCCGATGGATACGGCTCCGACCATCCGGGCCTGCGTCGCGCAGACACAGGTCGTGCGTGTGGGCTCGACAATCGCTCTCCGGCTGCTGGAACCGGTACGCATCGACGGCGAGGTGATCCCCCGCAATACGCCGCTCTACGGCGCCGTCTCCGTAACGACCGACCGGCTGCGGGTGACGGTAACCTCCATCGAATACCGGGGGCGTATCTTCCAGGTGCAGGCCGAGGCGTATGATCTCGACGGCCAACCTGGAATCAACGTCCCCAACTCCCGCGAACGGACAGCCCTCAAGGAGGCGCTGGCATCCGTGGGACAGACAGCCGGGACAAGCGTGAACATCACCCACTCGGCCGGGCAACAGGTCCTCGCAGAGCTGGCTCGGGGCGGAATTCAGGCAACCTCCCGCTACCTCTCCGAGAAGCTCCGCGAGGTGCGCATCACCCTCAAGGCCAACCACCAGATTCTGTTAATCTCCAAAGAAAACTAAACGTCAACACCATGAAACGAGACCTCATTTATCTGACCCTTCTGGCCGCTCTTTTTACCGCGGCCAAAGTCATGGCCCAAAACGACGGAACCTCGTCCCGGCAGGGGCTCACGCCCCGCACCATCGAGGTGGGATTTACGAAGACCGTGCATATCCTCTTTCCGGCGCCCGTAACCTACATCGACATCGGCTCGATGGCTATCATCGCCGGGAAAGCCGACGGTGCGGAGAATGTCGTGCGGGTGAAGGCCGCCGTGCGCGACTTTGCGGAGGAGACCAACCTCACGGTAATTACCGAGGACGGCGGGTTCTACACCTTCGATGCCCGGTATGCCGAAAACCCCGCTACGTCGACCATCGAGATTATGGCCGCGGAGAGTCCGGCAGCACAGCCCGCGTCAGCCTCAGAAACGACCCGTGCAGACGAGGGGCGCGTACTGCTCCGCGAGGTGGGACGGGAACGACCTGCCACGGTGAAGCGCGTGTTGAGCGACATATACCGCCAGAACCGCGCAGACGTAAGGGGAATTCACACCCGGAAATATGGCGTGGAGGTCGAGGTGCGGGGTATCTACGTCCACAATGACGTGATCTACCTCCATGTGCAGATTGCCAACAACACGAACATCTCCTTCGAGGTGGACTATCGCCGCTTTGTCGTCGCGGACCGCAAGGCGGCCAAACGCACGGCTCAACAGCAGCGCATTATCGAACCGCTGCGGGTCTGCAACGATCCCTCGATCGTGCGCGGACACCAGCGCCAGCGCATCGTTTTTGCCCTCCCGAAACTGACTCTTGAGGAGGACAAGATTCTCCTGCTGGAGATCGCCGAGAAGGACGGAGCCCGCCACCAATATCTCGAAATTTCGAGCAAAGAGCTGCTCGGAATGAAGGCATTGTAAGGATGAATCATGTCAAGCCAAGAAAAAGCCACTTCCGAAAGAAGTGGCTTTTCTCAATTATTCGACAGCGGGTTCAATCAGTCGATTGTTTATATCCATTCGTTCGTGAAGGATTCGGACAATGAAAATGGATTGTTCGTCAATCACGCGATAAAAGAGGATATGTTTATGGATTTTGAATCCGCATAAACCGGCCTCAATATGATCGTACTTTTTACTTCCGGGCAGAAACGGCTCGTCAGCAATGCGGCGGCTCGCGGCAATCAGTTGCTCATAGTAGCTGTCGGCCTGCTGTTCGGACCACTTTTCCTCTGTATAGTTCCATATAGCGGTCAAATCCTCGACTGCCATATTGGAAAAGCGCACTTTACCCATTGCGACGTTTGGATTTCAGGGTTTTCAAGTGTTGCTCCGGATCAAAGTCCACGGCCTCCCCGCTTTTTTCTCCGGCACGAATGGCGGCTTTAAGCTCTACCAGGCGGCTTTCGTTCTCTTCCAATAAACGGAGCCCCGCCCGAATGACTTCACTGGCATTGTTATACCTTCCTTCCGCAATCTTGGCCCGGATAAACTCTTCGAAATATCCACCCAATGCTACCGATGTTGTCTTCATAATAAGGTTCTTTTCTGCAAAGTTACCAATATTTGGTAATATTACAAATTTTATCCGCCGATGCGAAACTCAATCCGGCTTCCAGCCCAGCGCCTTGAACGCTGCGACATAGGTCAGAGGCAGCTTCTCCCGGCGTTCCAGACGCTCCTGCACCCGCTGGCGCAGGTGTGTAGCTTCATCTTTCACAGCACCGAGAAACTCGGGTGTAAGAGCATTTCGGCTGCTGAAACAAGCCAGAAAAACAACATCTCCGACCCGTTCTACAACACCCATGTTATCCAGTCTCCGGCGTCCGTCCGGATCCGGATTCGCTACGAACCAACCGACATGTTCGTTTTCAAACACTACGCTCTCTTCGGTCTGAACGACACAATCGTCCCGATCCGGAGCATAATTCCAGACTTTTGTTTTCATGGTTTTCAAGTGTGAAGGGTCCATCCATTGATTTTTTCCAGCGTATAGCAACAGGAACGATCCGGCGAGCCATGATAGACCAGACCGCCGACAACTCCGAGAGAACCGTCCGCATAGCGCTGCTTAAAAAGGAACGAGTAGGGAGCAAAATCCCGATAGAGTTCTATTTCGCTCGCCTGACGAGCGTTTTGTCCCCATCGTTCAAGCCTGCCGAGGCACTCCTGCAAGGTGCAATCGCCGATGCTTTCGGCATACCGGACAACCGCATCATAATACTCCTGACACATGATTTTCATAGCGTGATCTGTTATCTGGTTCGACAATAAGTCATGGTTCCATAAGGTTTCCGGCGTTGGATCTCGATCAGCAGACCTCTTTGGACCAGCGAGGCGTAGGTCTCCCGGACGAAGTGCACGCACGGAGAATCGAACGAACAGCCCAGCGGTGCGCGGACAGTGTGCACCATCAGTTGCCGCACCAGCTCCTCGAGAACCTCGTCCCGAAGGTGGTGTTTCGAAGGGTCTGAGGTACGGAAAGCCTCAAGAAAAAGCTGTTCGGAATAGTGCTGTCGGTAGTAGGCAAACTCCTCCTCGACGGTAAAGTCGTAGAGCCGATCGTAACGGTCCGTCGTCTGATATTGAAACGAGGTTCCTTGTCGCAGGATTCTTTCAACAAGGGCGATATGCGGTTCCTCGACCGGGCCGGAGAGTTCCGTCGGATGGCAGTAGAGACAGGTCGTCCCCAACTGGAAGGAGGGACATCCCAGCGGATTCTCCCGGATCGTAAAGCCGGCACGCGAGAAGAGCGCGCGGATCTCCGTGTAGAACCGGTCATGCTGTTCGTGCGACATACGGCCGTCGTTATAGCCCGCCTCGATGCGGAAGTAGACATCATTGATTGGATGGATGGTTTTCATGGTTTGAAAAAGTTAAGCCGCAGCCTGAAGACTGCGGCATGGTTCAACAATCGGCAATAAAGATCTATGCAGCCGGAACTTCGGTCTCCTCTTCTGCAATTTCGTCGACTCCGGTCTCCAAATGGTCGAAGATCATCCGGGCGGCCCGGTTGACATCGACCAGAATATCGAAGAGGTAGGCAGGCTCCCGGCGCAACTGCGTAAGCCACCCTTTGAGATAGGCGGCATTCTCTTCGCGGGGCGTCGTGGCAAAGCCAGCCATGGCACCGCAAAGCGCCGAGGTCAGCTCCGCAACCAACTCTTCGCGGGCATACTCTTCGTCGCCAAAGCTGCTCCCCATCGTGCGGTTCAGACGCTCGGCATGGCCCGTGCTGTGGGCAATCTCGTGCAGCAACGTCCCGTAGAAGGCCTCGCCCTTCGGAAACTGCTCCTTGAGCGGGCAGACGACCCGATCGTGCAGGCGCGTGTAGTAGGCCCGATCGCCGTAACGGAGTTCAATCGGACAGAGCCACGACTGCTGCTCAATCATCCGGTCGATCGGTTCACAGACCATTCCGTCGGAGTAATCCTTCCGTTCGGCACGGGCCGTCAGCGCCGCATAGCGCTCCGGTTGCTTCTCTTGCATATCTGTTTGGTCAAGGTTGAAGACCGAATAGTAGCGTATGATGGGAATGACCTCGTACTGTTTGCGGGCCTCCTTCGGAAGCTGGCGATACTCCTCGAGGTCGATCTTGCGGCGGGTCTCTTTGTGGCGGATACAGATCTTCCAGAAGTAGACCGGGAACGACAGGGAGCCCTTGAGAATATTCAGCCCCTCCTCCTTGGCCTGCCGGAAGGTCATGAAGATCGGCGTTTGGTAGCCCGCTATTCCCGAAAGGAAGAGCAACATCAGGATGTTCCCGGCCCGGTATGGCGTGCCGCGCAGGTTACGGGGAAGACCGTGCGCGAGGTCCGTGATCCACGGTTTCTGCCAGTCGGTTTCGAGGTGTTCAATACGCTGGATCATCAGCTCCGTCAGTCGGGGCGCTATGGCATCTATCAGATTCTGGTTTTTCATGGCTGAATGTTTTGAAAGGGTTATGATTCGGATCGGGTAGCGAGCCGCCATACTTCGATCTTTTCTTCGTTCGTCTTGGTATTCCACCAACGATCGCAGGCTTCGCGGAATGCACGGTAGTCCTCTTGGGGATCAAAATCTTTTTGAACAAGACCGATCATTTTCTCCCGGTCTTCTACCGAGGTTTCATTATCCCACCAGGGGTTAATTGTCTCTTTCATCAGTTCGCTTTCTCGAATCTGATAGGTATGATCCTCACAGCCATCACACCACAGGTCGTCCCGGTCGTCATCAATCGAGCAAACCTGTTCGGTATTGCCATCGACCCATGCTCGATAATAAACATGACGCGATCCGCACAACTCGCATCGCCACGGATCAGAACTGTTTCCTGAAGTGACAGGCTGTATCATTACAGGATTCTGCTGTAAAATGCTGCGGTATCGTTTCCGCAATTTTTTGAGTGTTCTGTTCATAGTTGCAGATATGAAAGACGGAGCAATCGTTTGATTGCCCCGTCGGTTTTACATGGATCAGGCGGCCAGCGATTCTGTCGTCTCATTCGGGCCGAACTCCGGATCGGCCGGGATAATCAGCGGCTCGGCAGGCGGTGCCGGAATCTCCGTGTCGGGCGTCGCCTCCGGCTCCTCGGGGAGTTCTTCGGGAATGGATTCTGCATCCGACTCCCGGGATTCGGCCAAAGCCCGGGCCTCCTCCTGCGCCTTCAGGTCGTCGATCTGCTCCTGCAGCTTCGTCCGGCGTCTCTCGTAGGTGGCCAGGTACTTCTCCTGCAGGATCCGGCTTTGGGCCTCAAAATTCAAATCGGCGAACCGGCACATCAGGCGCGTGTCCACCTCTTCATCCGTACAGTTGTAATCCCGGGCCGTCGTGCGGAAGAAGTCGAGCAGGAAGAGGCGGATCATTGCCGCCCGCTGCTCGGGTGTCAGTTGTCCTGCGGCCGCGAAGCGCTCCTCCTCGGTAACGCGCCACTGATTTTGAGGCTCGATGCCACACTGTCGGAGCCGGTCGTCCGCCATGTGTCGGATTACGGCGTAGTAGAACATCTGATGCTCCTCTTTGGTCAGCGGGCTGTCCGAGACTTTCGATTCACGGAACAGCGTCTTCATGTCGGCAGTGATATGCTCGTAGCAAAGCTGCCGGTTTCGGTGATCCTGTCGCAGCAGACTCTCCATCGGAGAGGCGGGAACCATCGTGACGTAGACCGTCCGTTCCCCTGCGGCATCCTCGACTGCGACCACCTGCTCCTCCTCCGGGATGTCCTCATAGCGGATCTCCACATCGAACATTCCGATGATGGCATATTTGCGGACTCGTCCTTCCGTAACGTCGAATTCGAGTTGCCGGGTCTGCTCCGTAAACCGGGCCAACGCTGCTTCGTAGCGCTTCACGGCTTCCGCATAGTTTTCTTCCGACGAGTAGCACTCCGCCTGGGGAGCTTCGGGCATTTCGGGGGCCGTATCGTAGTAATCGAGGTAGTAATCCAGTTCCTGAATCCGGTAGCCATCCTCTTCAAGATGCTCAATCACCGAATCGGGCGTATCGCCCACCGTGGCAAGGACCGTCCGCGGGTCCGCCTTCAGCAGTTGCAGGGCCTGCTGCACGAGGTATTCGTCGTTCTTGCGCATCATGCAGCTCCGGTTCTGGCAGCCCGCGCAACCCTCCGCACATTCATCCTTGAAGAGGATCTGGTTGGCCGTATTGTGGTGGCAGGTGTGGCATTCGGTCTTGTCGAAGCGATAGGTGTCCAGGCGGGTCATGTAACGGTCGTAGAGCCGCCGGGCAATCTCCCGGATCCGGGCATTCTTCCACGACAGGCGGCATCCGTCCGAGAAATGCTCCTCGTAGACCTCCTGCTGGACCGCCGCATCGTATTTCGCGATCTCGGTGGCGACACCAACCGAAATCTCCTCCCGGTCGAGCTGCTCGGCGAGGGCGTCGATCAGATCACAGAGTTTCAATCGGGAGCGGATGTAGGCCTCGGACTTTCCGAACTTCCCGACCAGGCTCTCGATCGTATGACGTCCCGATTCCAGCGCCCGTTTATAGGCCGCAGCCTCCTCGCGGGGTGTAACGTCCTCGCGCTGGAGGTTCTCCGTAATGGCGGCATCCTCGGCTTCGGCATCCGACAACTCACGGACAAGGGCCGGAATGAATTTCAGCCCCGCCATCGCTGCGGCCCAATAGCGCCGTTCGCCATAGACAATCTCGAAACCATTCTCTTTGGGTCGGACGCAAATCGGTTGCAGAACCCCGACCTGGCGGATGCTGTCGGCGAGTTCCTGCAAGGTCTCCGAACGGAAATCCTTGCGGGGATTGTAGGTGCTGCTGACAACTTTGTTCAGATCCAACAACTGAACGGCCGGAGCGAGTTGTTGGTCCTCAGTCTCGGAAGAGAACGCAGTCTGCGGCAATTCCTGCACGTCGGGATTCGGATTCGAAGTCGCGGCTTTCGATGCTTTGGCCTTGCTCTTCTTCGTTTTCTGTTCTCCTTTGGAAGTCTGCATAACATCAAACAGTTTTTACCGTGTGTCTCACGTTTTTAGGACCATACAATCTCAGAAGACTGCATAGTCAATGAATAATTATGTTATGAGGACTTATTTCCGACGCGGTCGGTTGCCTCGGGAAGAGACACAGTCATGCGGCGACGTCGGAGCGGCGAAAAATACCGCAGCCCCGGCGAGGATGATTTTTCGTCCGAGGACGGCGGGCCGCTCGCGGCCTTCCGCATGACTATCTTCCCCGACGGCAACCGGGAAAGAAATTATTCAAAGACTTTTTAGAAGAGAAGCACTGTCTTTGTCTTTCTCTCCAGATCATACAGAATATCGAGCGAACTGCTGCGACCTTCGATATTCATGGCATAAACGCTTTCGTCGGACATCGAGGCGATCAGGAAGTTGCGAGTCTGGGCCGTCTGCCAACCGGTCCGGCAGGCATTGCGTACAGCGAAGATCAGGATGCGCTGCTCCGCAAGAGCCTCCATGACCTCCGGCGAGTAGTGGCGATATAACTTTCGCCCGAGCGCCCAGATCACCGGGTGGCGGGCTTTCAGCAGAAGTTCAAAGACGGATTTTTCGAGTGGTGATTGGAAGCCGCTGATTACCACATAATCGGTCGTGCAACACGTTTTGGCCCAGCGGAGGGCCTGCTCCTCGACGGCCGGCGAGACGACGCGCGAGGCAAAGAAGGCGACCTTTCGGCGGTCGAGCAGGGCTGGATTGCCCGTGTAGTCGTAATTGAAAGCCATAAAAAACGTGGGTTGCCGTATTGACTTACCCCATACTCAGGCCTTCGCTGCCCCCAATAGAAATAAGCAACACGGACAGCCCACGCGAAACGTGTATCATACACATAGCAAGCCAATGGCCTGCAGGCACAATACATACGTTCACTAGGCGTCCCGTTACGTCTCTTTCTATTGGTCAAAGTTGCGAAGTTTGAGTATGAAAGAAGATCGTAATTAAACGTCTACCAATATGTCGACTCCACGAATTACACGGAGCCGCAACAAAAATACAAAAAAACTCGAAACAATAATGGAAATTCTCCGTACTTTCGATGTCGGATTTCCGTTATTGGAGCATGGATAAGAAGAGAGATATATTAACGTTTTATACCCCAGATCTTTCGACGCATCAGGAGTTTCCTGTTGCCGGCGGAGAGGTGAAGGCTGGTTTTCCTTCACCTGCGGATGACTTTCTCGATGCACCGCTTGATTTGAATCGGGAGTTCGTCCACAATCCGGCCTCGACCTTTTTTGTGCGGGTTTCGGGCGACAGCATGGCCGGTGACAGGATTGGCGACGGGGACCTGCTGGTTGTCGATCGCTCGGTGCCCCCTTATGATGGTTGTATTGCTGTCTGCTATGTCGACGGCGAGTTCACCGTTAAGCGAGTTCGGCTTGAAAAAGGCTGTGCATGGCTTATGCCCTCAAACCCGAAATATCAGCCGATCCGGGTTGATGCAGACAATGAATTTCTTGTCTGGGGTGTCGTCCGTCATGTTATCAAAACTTTCAAATAGACGACCATGTACGGGCTCTGCGACTGCAATAACTTTTATGCTTCCTGTGAGCGGCTTTTCCGACCCGATCTCGTGGGGCGGCCGGTCGTGGTGCTCTCGAGCAACGACGGCTGCATCATTGCTCGTTCGAACGAAGCCAAGGCCCTCGGTATTGGCATGGGCCAGCCGTTTTATCAGGTGCGTCCGCTGGTAGAGCGCGGTCAGGTGACTGTGTTTTCGGCAAACTTTGCTTTGTACGGAGATTTGTCGCATCGTGTGATGGCAACACTTCGCTCGCTGGTTCCCGGCATTGAGGTTTACTCGATCGACGAGGCCTTTTTCGACCTGCGGGGTATGGCCGAGCCACTCGACGAGTTCGGCCGTTCGATCAGCCGCACCATCCGCCGCAACGTTGGAATTCCGGTCAGCATCGGCATTGCCCCGACAAAGACCCTCGCCAAGATAGCCTCGAAGTTGGCTAAACAATATCCCAAACTGAACGGCTGCTGTTACATGCATCGTCCGGAGGATATAGCCAAGGTTTTGCGAAAATTTCCTTTGCAGGATGTCTGGGGCATAGGCCGTCGCTATGGAAAGATGTTCGATCGTATGGGGCTCTGTACAGCGCAGCAGTTTGTCGATCTGCCGCAGGAGTGGGTTCGTGCCCGCATGGGGGTTGTCGGATTGCGCACCTGGAGCGAACTTCAGGGTATTGAGTGTATCACTTTCGAGCAGATGCCGCCCCGCAAACAGCAGATCACTATTTCGAGGACCTTCCCTAAAGAGATTTATACGCAGGAGGAGCTGGATCCCATTATTTCCGAATTTGCGTCAATGTGCGCCGAGAAACTTCGTGGTGAAGGTTCGGTCTGCTGTGAAGTGCAGAGCTATCTGTTGACGAATCGGCATCGTGAGGATCAGCCGCAGCGCTATGAGACGAGCCTTCAATTGTTGCCGGAGTCAACCGACAGTACACTTGAAATTGTGCGACAGGCCCGCATTGCCCTGCGACAGGTCTTTCAGCCTGGATACGGATATAAAAAAGCGGGGGTAATTCTTTCGCAGATTTCTCCCGCATCCGAACAACAAGGCTCATTGTTCTCTCCATTGGATCGTGAAAAGCATACTCGCCTGATGGATGTTCTCGATTCGGTGAATAAAACCCACGGTAAAGGCACGATTGTCGTGGCTGCCCAGGGGACCGACCATTTCCGCATGAACCGAGAGCACCTTTCACCTCGTTATACGACTAATTGGGATGAACTACTGACAATAAAATTGCAATAGCTACTGTGTGGAGATGTTTTTTAACTAAGTTCTTCTTCTAATTTATGAGTTATTTTTTGTAATTCATCATCTATTTTCTTATCTACTTTTTCAACGTCTCCTCCATGTATCACAATATTTCTTAATCTATTTATATTTATTATCTGGCCTCGCTCTTCATACGTTATTATTTTATTATTTACAAGAATTCTTGTCATTAGAGGAATGCTCCATTTATTAGATCCTTCTTCTTGTTGATAATCTCGTTTGATGAGTTCTCTTAATACTTTCTCAAACTCAATAAAGTGCTTTATAAACTCAGCAATATCAACGACTCCCTCGTGGTAAGTATTGGCTATTTCTTTGATGATATTATCAAAAAAATCAGGATTCATTATTTTTATAACATATATAAGAGCATAGCATATGATGCCTATGTTTAATATAAAAACAAAAATGGCAAAAGTAAAATACCAGCTAAATTCTAATTCAGATAATGATAATGAAAATGTTAATTTTCTTGTTTCAATAGGATTGAGAAATACGCATAATAGGTCTATTATAATACCCAAAATAGTCAGCGTTATAAGTATCTTGAGTCCATTATAGACTTGTCTCTTTGCTTCTTTTGCAATATCAGATAAAGTCTCATCATTATCGACTCTATCATCTATTTTCCCATTTATAAATGATACTCCCGCAAAGATTAAACCGACTAATGCAGCAATCGCCTGTGGAGCTGTAGAGAACAGCCAGTCTAAAGCATTCCTGTCCATAATTAACGGATTTCTTTATAACAAAGATAATACGATATTTATCACCATATTATCCTCAAAAGATAATTTACTTACATTTCGTGCTATCAACAAGATTTTATCCATTTCCCATAGATGTAGATATTCCGCTCAAGATAAAGCGTGTGCAGGTCATACGAGATGACCCACAGACATAACGAGCGGTCACCTCGAAGACTGAATGTCAAATCACGGAAAGCTGCTTTCGGGAAGCGGACATTGTGCGTGTAAAACCGGCCCTTATAACCAGCTGGCGTCGCTTCACACAAGTAGATACTAAAAGTACGAAACAACCAGCGGAGAATCCTCCGCCGGTTCTCAGGATACAGGCTCTCGACGTAAAAGCGATGGTAGTAAATCATCTCCTGCTGCTGTCAACGTAAACGATACCTCCGGGCAAAATAGGCAACAACTCCCGGAATGTGCTTTTTGTAATAGGGCTGATTCTCCCGGCACCACATGGCAAGTTCCTGCTTCGTGGCAAAGAGACGATGCCAGCTGCGTCCCGACATAATACGATCCAACTCGGGAGCCAAGCGCTCGACAAAGTCTCCAACGGTCCAGCCTTCCCAGATGTGCTTCTGAAGGTCAATCATACCAAATCCATTTTGAAGTTTGACATACGGTTTTAGAACCGGCCCATCCAGAAATGGAAGGTGCCGGCCACGGGCTGATACACAGCGGCGGGACCAACCGAAAGTCTTTTTCCGGACGATAAACCCGGACGGGTAGAGATCGTGCGGGAAAGGGCTTCAAGGTGCAGGCACGCTGCTATCTTGGCCCGAGGTCGGCACTTGTGGATTCTTCTTCAGTTTCTCCGTCATCCGTTATGCTCGTTCCCACCAATCACAATCCTAGGTGTACGTCGCAGTGCATTTTGCAGATTGCGCTGGTTGATCCGGTAAACGAGCATCAGCAGATCATAGGCGCTGTACAGGAATTGCCGCCGATAGATCTTGGGGCGAATCAGCCGTTTCTGACGGTAACGGGTCAGCGTTTCGGGGCGAATGTCGAGAACTTCGCAGGCCGCATCGGCCGTCAGGAATAACGGCTCGTCGCTTTGACTGCACAAGTATTCAAAAAGCAACAAACTTTTGCTCAAAAGAAAGTTCGTCTTGATGAGACGTTCGAGCTGTTCGGAGGGTACAAGCCGATAGATGCGGGGATTTTGTTTGTTTTCCATGGGTAACAGATTTATTGATTCAACGATTCGAGTTTTCCGCGGCGGCGCATCTTGCGGATGAACTCCTGCACCTCGGAGAGCAGGTACATGCGCCGGGCTCCGATGTTGAAGCCGACGAGCAGCCCCTGTTCGCGGAAGCGGCGCACCTGGCGTTCGCTCTGGCGGAGCAACTGGCAGACCTCCGCAAAATCGAGGATTGGATCGCCTTCGAGTTGGCTCCGGTGATCCTTCATGAAGTGTACGATCTCGAGGATCTCTTCGACCGTCCGCAGGATGCGGGACAGGTCATCCGTGTGTTGATTTTCCATCTTTGTCGGGTTTGGTTTCCACGGCAAAAATGGGACAACCCCGGCACTCGTTTATCAGTATTTGAATCAATTATATGTTTTTCAGATCCGAAACCCGGACGTCTCTTGCCCCCGGCAGTCCATCAGATAGCAGGAGCAAAACCTCCATAACTTGCCGGTATCGGCAAAAATCATCATTCTGGGATTGGAAATCACCACTTAACTTGCCGATAAGACAATAGCTTTTTAGGTTCGGTTCTTACTGCAAAGTTCGGCAAGGACACCATCTGAAGGCTCATGTTATTCAAAGAAAGTATGACGAGCAGCATTGCTTCCAACATCATCGACAACAAAACGATGTTCTGTGACCAACTGTTCAGACAAAAATGGTCTTCCAAAATCAGAAAAATATAATAAATATGCAAACAAATTCGTTTGCGTTTTGTATATTTGCAGATGAAGCCATGAAAAACAGAATTGACATATTGAAAGGCATCCATCCGGGCAAGATAATCGGCAGGGATTTGAAGAAACGCAATCTCAGCCAACGATTGTTTGCTGCCTCCATCGGAGAACACAGTCAAACTCTCAATGCCGTCATTACGGGGCGACGCAATCTGACGGTTGAGATGGCGTTGAAGATCGAGCAGGCATTCGGATACGAAGAGGGATTCCTGCTGCTGCTTCAGACATACTACGAGATCGCCGAATACAAGAATGGTCAAAAGAGCCGTGCCATATCCGGGACACCGGCAATTCGTCGATCCCTATTCTGGGATACCGATTTCGACACACTGGACTGGGGGCGATACCGTGAATCGGTCATCGCTCGTGTCCTGGAGCGAGGTAATGACGCGGAAAAAGCAGAGATTGCTCAATTCTACGGCACCACTCTCGCTGCCCTCGAAACCGATTCTCCAAAAAACACATACCGTATAAATACGACATCACAAAATGGCCGACAATAGCTTCCTTCACTATGAAACGGTAACGCCGCTGTTGAAAGAGACACTCGGAATACTGATGAGCGAGGAATCGTTTGCACCCTTCCGTCTGGTCGGAGGTACAAACCTGAGCCTTCGCTACGGGCACAGAAAATCGGTCGACATTGACTTGTTTACCGATGCCGAGTATCGCAGTCTCGATTTTCGGGTATTCGAACGCTTTCTGCAATCTCATTTTCCATATTATGATTGCAGCGACACAACCTCTATTATTGGCTTCGGCCGCGGATACTACATCGGACCGTCGGAACAAGAGGCCATCAAACTTGATTTGATGTATACCGATCCGTTTCTCAAAGTTGCAGACTGTATTGATGGTGTTCGGATGGCGAACATCGAGGACATAATTGCCATGAAGATGAATGTTGTATCGCGAGGTGGACGCAAAAAGGATTTCTGGGATCTGCACATGTTGCTGACCGAATATCCGCTGGCAGAGATGTTTGCACTACACGCCCGCAGACACGAATGGGAGCACAACGCAGACGAACTTCTAGAGCGTCTGACAGACTTTCGCATGGCTGATGAGGATCCTGATCCGGTTTGCCTGCGGGGACTGGACTGGAGCGACATCAAACTCGATCTGGTCGAGGCCGTTGAGGTTTTTGCCGAAAACCGATAATCAGTTTCTCAATCTCAATACAATTGCCTACAGAACGAAAGCCCAGCAACCATCTGTAATTAGTACACTCGTCTGAAAAAATGAACCACTCATGCAGCATCACCTATGTGTGCTCCACAAGATGACACAAAAGGTCCTCGGTAGCCGAAAGGTAGCAAGCATGATGTTCTCATGTTCGAAAGGCGCAGGATCACTCGATTTGGAAATATCCGATTGGGATCCAGGACCAAACAAAAATATAATCTATTGATTTATTTATATTTACACACTGTATATTACACACAAAAATCGGCAAAAAAATCCGCAGGTTCGTTTCCAATTCGGTTGCAAAATCCGGGAATTTTTCGTAACTTTGTAACAACCAAGTGAATACAAGGGAAAACAGCGAAAAAAGGTTGTGGCCTATTCGGTGTATCTAAAAATTTTTACAATCTTAACACGTTGACATATTGGCGATTACGATATGGGTTCAGTTATCGTTCTCTCCGCCAAGAGACAACGCAAAAGATTGCAAACCCCTGTAAATTGCTAATTTACAGGGGTTTTTATTTCGATCAAAATAAATTCACACGACGAAATCAGAAAACCAATTATCGGAATTCCGCATGATGATTCTTCTCCAAAAATCAACTCCCGGCATACGATATGGACAAGAAGCATAACACCATAACCACCTTCCATGCTCCGGACCTCTCCACGCGGCAGGAACTTCCGGTTGCTGGAGGAGCCGTCAAGGCCGGATTTCCGTCTCCGGCCGACGACTTTCTCGACTCGCCGCTCGACCTGAACCGCGAACTGGTGCACAACCCCGCCTCGACCTTCTTCGTGCGGGTCTCGGGCGACAGCATGGCCGGGGATGGCATCGGCGACGGTGACCTGCTCGTCGTCGATCGTTCGGTCGAACCCTATGACGGCTGCATCGCCGTTTGCTACGTCGATGGGGAGTTCACGGTCAAGCGCGTGCGTCTCGAAAAGGGGTGCGCATGGCTCATGCCCTCGAATCCGAAATACCGTCCGATACGTGTCGATGCCGAAAATGATTTCCAGATCTGGGGCATCGTCCGCCACGTCATCAAAACCTTCAAATAGGCGACCATGTACGGGCTCTGCGACTGCAACAACTTCTACGCCTCCTGCGAACGGGTTTTCCGGCCCGATCTGGTGGGACGCCCCGTCGTGGTGCTCTCGAACAACGACGGCTGCATCATCGCCCGTTCGAACGAGGCCAAGGCCCTCGGCATCGGCATGGGGCAGCCCTTCTACCAGATCCGGCCGCTCATCGACCGCGGGCTGGTCACGGTTTTTTCTGCCAACTTCGCATTGTACGGCGACCTGTCGCGCCGCGTGATGGCGACGCTCCGCTCGCTGGTGCCCGGCATCGAGGTCTACTCGATCGACGAGGCCTTCTTCGACCTGCGGGGCATGGCCGAGCCGCTCGACGAGTTGGGACGTTCGATCGGCCGCACGATCCGTCGCAACGTCGGGATTCCGGTCAGCATCGGCATCGCCCCGACCAAGACGTTGGCCAAGATCGCCTCGAAGCTGGCCAAGCAGTATCCCCGGCTCAACGGCTGCTGCTACATGCACCGCCCGGAGGATATCACGAAGGTGCTGCGGAAATTCCCTCTGCTGGATGTCTGGGGCATCGGCCGTCGCTACGGGCGGATGTTCGACCGCATGGGGCTCCGCACGGCACAGCAGTTTGTCGAGTTGCCGCAGGAGTGGGTACGGGCCCGCATGGGGGTCGTGGGGCTGCGGACGTGGAACGAGTTACAGGGGATGGAGTGCATCAGTTTCGAACATATGCCTCCCCGCAAGCAGCAGATCACCCTCTCGCGCTCCTTTCCGCACGAGATCCATACGCTGGAGGAGCTGGACCCGATCGTCGCCGAGTTCGCCTCGATGTGCGCCGAGAAACTGCGCGGCGTAGGGTCGGTCTGTCGTGAGGTGCATTGCTACCTCTTCACCAACCGCCACCGCGAGGACCAGCCCCAGCGTTACGAAACAAGCCTGCAGCTGCTGCCCGAACCGACCGACAGCACGCTGGAGATCGTGCGGCAGGCCCGCATTGCCCTGCGGCAGGTCTTCCAGCCGGGTTATGGCTACAAGAAGGCGGGCGTGATCCTCTCGCAGACCGCACCCCGATCGGGGTTGCAGGGCTCGCTCTTTACGCCGGACTCGCACGAGAAGCACGCCCGGCTGATGGCCGTGCTCGACTCGGTGAACAAGGTCTGCGGCCGGGGGACACTCGTCGTCGCGGCACAGGGCACCGAACCCTTCCGCATGAACCGCGAACACCTCTCGCCCCGCTATACGACCGACTGGAAGGAACTGCTGGTAGTCAAGGCCGGGCCGAAAGGCGAAAAGTAGCAAACGCTCAGCCCTTCCACTCCGACGACATCTGTTTTTTAACACCTTTGTCACATCCATTTCATGGTCATTTCAGATTTCGTCACCAACTTTGCACCACAATTGCATGTGTAAGAAACACCCAGAAAACAGATGAGAATGAGAAAACTCGCCGTTCTGTCGCTTCTCCTGCTCGGCTGCACCCGCGTCCTGGCGCAGGAAAAAACGGAGGCGCTCCGCCAAAATCCCGAACAATCATTTTTCCACCGCACCCAGTTTTCCATAACCGACTCGCTGGCCGACGACGAGATGTTGCTTGCCCGGCTGCGCAACATGCCGAACCTCGAGGTCGGAAAGGGAATCACGTTCCGTCCCCGAAACGACTGGTTCGAGCTGACGATGCGTTTCCGCATGCAGAACCTCGTGGCCCTCTCGTTCGACCGCGATTTCTCGCTCACCGAAACCGAAGCCCGCGTCAAGCGGCTCCGGCTTCGCTTCGACGGATACATCTATTCGCCCAAACTGGTCTACTCGATCCAGCTCGGATTCACCGGATACGACGCCGAAACACTGCCCAACGGCAACACGAACATCATCCGCGACGCCATCGTCTACTATGTTCCCAACGCCCGGTGGAACATTGGATTCGGACAGACCAAGATCAAGGCCAACCGCGCCCGGATCAACTCGTCGAGCGCCCTGCAGTTCGTAGACCGCAGCATCGTGAACAGCCAGTTCAACCTCGACCGCGACTTCGGGTTCTTCGGAGAATACAACCTCGGCGAAGGCGACGGGTTCAACCTCTCGGCCAAGGGTTCCGTTACGCTCGGTGAAGGCCGCAACTGGGGAAATTCAACGGATGGAGGCCTCGCCTACACGGGGCGTCTGGAGCTCTACCCGCTCGGCCGGTTCGGTGCGAAGGGAGACCTGCTGGAGGGCGACTTCGACTACGAGGAGCAGGTTCGCATCCTTCTGGCCGGGGCCTGGTCGTTCAACGACAACGCCTCCCGTTTCCAGGGACAGCGCGGAGCCATGATGCCCGAGGGAGAAACCCGCGACATCAACTCCTATTTCGTGGACTTCATCCTCAAATACCGCGGCTGGGCATTCTATACCGATTTCATGGGGCGTACGAGCAGCGACCCCCTCTTCGACACCGACCGCAACGCTTTCATCTACGACGGATGCGGTCTCAACCTGCAGACCAGCTACCTGTTCAACGGCAAATGGGAGATCGCCCTGCGCAACTCGACGCTCTTTCCCGACAGCCGGGTACAGCCGCTGGCCGGGTACAGAAACTGGAACCAGACCACGATCGGCGTGACGCGCTACATCATCGGCCACAGCCTGAAGGTACAGGCCGACGCCTCGTACAACTACCGCAGCGAATCGGCAACGCCCGACTACAACCGCTGGGAGATCCGGTTCCAGCTCGAGCTCGGGCTCTGACCGGAAAGACCGCTGCAGCCGGCGATCCGGTCGGCCGCAGGCAGGCGCCGCTCGAAAAAAGAGAAGTCCCCGGAAGTTCCTGCATGGGAACTTCCGGGGACTTCCGTATCGTCGCACCGGAATGGATCAGAGGATCCGGAGTGCAATCCGGGCACAGGCCTCGGCATCGGCCAGGGCGTTGTGGTGGTGCTCCAGGTCAAAGCCGCAGGCAGCCGAGACGGTGTGGAGCTGGTGGTTGGGAAGGCTCCGCCCGAAGACCCGGCGCGAAGCCCGGCAGGTGCAGTAGAACCGGTAATCGGGATAGGGCATTCCATAGAGGTTGAAGACGGCACGCAGGCAGCCCTCGTCGAAGGGCGAATTGTGTGCCACGAGCGGAAGGCCCTCGATACGCGGGGCCACCTGGTCCCAGACCTCGGCGAAATCGGGGGCATCGACCGTATCCTCGTAGGTCAGGCCGTGGATTGCCGTCGTAAAACGGCTGTAAAAGTTCGGGCGCGGACGGATCAGGCTGTAGAACGTATCCCGGATCTCCCCGTCGCGGACCACCACCACGCCGACCGAGCAGACGCTCGTGCGTTGGCCGTTGGCCGTTTCGAAATCTATGGCTGCAAAATCGTTCATTCCCGGATCGTTTTCACTCCGGCAAAGGTAACCATTCCGGAGTTGAAAAGCAAATCGGACACGCCGGGTTTACCCTTCGGATACAGGGAAGCCGCACCCCCGGCAAGGGATGCGGCTTCAACAGGTGGCTCCGTCGCCCTACTCCCACTCGATCGTGGCGGGCGGTTTGGAGGAGATGTCGTAGACGACGCGGTTCACGCCGCGGACCTTGTTGATGATCTCGTTCGAAACATCGGCCAGGAACTCATAGGGAAGGTGTACCCAGTCAGCCGTCATGCCGTCCGTGGAGGTCACGGCACGCAGGGCCACGCAACTCTCGTAGGTGCGCTCGTCGCCCATCACGCCGACACTCTTGACCGGCAGCAGGATGGCGCCTGCCTGCCAGACCTTGTCGTAGAGGCCCCACGCGCGCAGTGCATCGATGTAGATCCGGTCCACGTTCTGCAGGATCTCCACCTTCTCGGCCGTGATGTCGCCCAGGATGCGGATCGCAAGGCCCGGACCCGGGAAGGGATGGCGGCCGATGAGCTGGTCGGAGATGCCCAGCGAGCGGCCCACACGGCGCACCTCGTCCTTGAACAGAAGACGCAGCGGCTCGACGACCTTCAGGTTCATCTTCTCGGGAAGGCCGCCCACATTGTGGTGCGACTTGATCGTGGCCGACGGTCCGTTCACCGAGCACGACTCGATGACGTCGGGATAGATCGTACCCTGCGCCAGCCACCGCACGTCGCGGATCTGCATGGCCTCCTCGTTGAATACCTCGACGAAGTCACGGCCGATGATCTTGCGCTTCTTCTCGGGCTCGGTAACCCCGGCCAGGTCGCCGAGGAACTTCGCACCGGCCTTGACGCCCTTGACGTTGAGACCCATGTTCTTGTACGACTCGAGCACCTCCTCGAATTCGTTCTTGCGCAGCAGGCCCGAATCAACGAAGATGCAGTAGAGGTTCTTGCCGATGGCCTTGTGCAGCAGGACGGCGGCCACCGAGGAATCGACACCACCCGAAAGGCCCAGCACGACCTTGTCATCGCCCAGCTTCTCGCGCAGTTCGCGCACGGTGGTCTCGACGAAGCTCTCCGAGGTCCACGACTGGGAGCATCCGCAGATGCCTGCGACGAAGTTCTTCAGGAGCTGCTTGCCGTCGGTCGAATGGTAGACCTCGGGGTGGAACTGGATACCCCACGTCTGCTCGCCCTCGATGTGAAAGGCGGCGACGCACACATCTTCCGTGCTGGCAACGATCCGGTAGGAGTCGGGGACCCGCGTAATCGTATCGCCATGCGACATCCACACCTGCGTGGGCGAAGGAAGGTCCTTCATGAGCGCATCCTCGGGATCGCTCACCGTGAGCATCGCGCGTCCGTATTCACGGCTCGGAGCCGGCTGCACCTCGCCGCCGAAGGCGTGGGCCAGGTACTGTGCGCCGTAGCAGACGCCCAGCAGCGGCAACCGCCCCTTGATCTGCGAGAGGTCAGGCGTCGGGGCCTGGGCATCGCGCACCGAAGAGGGGCTGCCCGAGAGGATCACACCCCGCACCGAAGCGTCGATCGGCGGAATCTTGTTGAAGGGGTGGATCTCGCAATAGACGTTCAGCTCACGCACACGCCGCGCAATAAGCTGCGTGTACTGCGACCCGAAGTCGAGAATCACTATTTTTTCCTGCATTCTGTTGTGTAGGTTTTATGAGTTCTTCACTGGACGGTTATAACAGCCTGCCTTGCGCATCTCGGCGGCAAAAGCCTCCGGACCGACTTCCCGGATCCGCTCGATGCAACCCCTGCGGTCGGAGCGGAAAATCACGCCGAAAACCTTTCCGACGAAGCTGTTGAATTTCCGGCATTCCGGCAGCGGCATCAACGTACATTCGGCACAACTCTGCCAGCCATGTTCAAGGCAACAGGCCCGGACTTTGCACCATGCCGCCTTTTCATTCGCACGGCATCCCGGGCACCGCCCCTTCGCATAAGCCCGGCAAGCTTCGCAAAAGAGTCCGCAGGCTGCTATTTCCGGTTTCATTTCCTATCGCTCGCTCGAGTAGTTCGGAGCCTCGCTCGTGATCGTCACGTCGTGCGGATGGCTCTCGTGCATGCCCGAAGAGGTGATGCGGATGAACTGAGCTTTCTGGAGCGTCCGGATATCCTTGGCTCCACAGTAGCCCATGCCCGAGCGCAGGCCGCCGATGAGCTGGTAGACCGTCTCGCTCAACGCACCCTTGAACGGCACGCGGGCCACGATGCCCTCGGGAACGAGTTTGTTGATGTTGCCCTCGCAGCCCTTCTGGAAATAACGGTCGGCCGACCCCGCCTTCATGGCGTCGATCGAACCCATGCCGCGGTAGGCCTTGAACTTGCGGCCGTTGTAGATGATCGTGTCGCCCGGAGCCTCCTCCGTGCCGGCGAACATCGAACCGATCATCACGCAATCGCCGCCCGCAGCCAGTGCCTTGACGATATCGCCCGAATAGCGCAGTCCGCCGTCGGCGATCACCGGGACACCCGAACCTTCGGCGGCCTTGGCGGCGGCATAGATCGCCGAGAGCTGCGGGACGCCCACACCGGCGATGATGCGCGTCGTGCAGATCGAGCCCGGGCCGATGCCGACCTTGATGCCGTCGGCACCCGCCTCGATGAGGAACTTTGCAGCCTCGGCCGTGGCGATGTTGCCCACGACGACGTCGAGCGACGGATACTTGGCCTTGATCTCGCGCAGCGTCTTGACGATGTTGCGCGAATGGCCGTGTGCCGAATCCAGCACCACGGCATCGACATCCTCGGCAACGAGTGCGGCGACACGCTCCATGGCGTCGGCCGTGATACCCACTCCGGCAGCCACGCGCAGACGGCCCTTGTCGTCCTTCGAGGCGTTGGGATGGTCCTGCACCTTCGTAATATCCTTATAGGTGATGAGCCCCACGAGGTGGCCTTCGTCGTCCACGACGGGCAGCTTTTCGATCTTGTTGTTGAGCAGCACCTCCGAGGCGTTGGCCAGATCGGTGCGATGCGTGGTGATGAGCCGGTCGCCCGGGGTCATCACCTCGGCGATCAGGCGCGACATGTCGCGCTGGAAGCGCAGGTCGCGGTTCGTAACGATACCGATCAGCCGACGGTCGGCATCCACGACCGGAATACCTCCGATCTTGTTCTCCTTCATCAGATTCAGGGCATCGCCCACGGTGTTGTCCTTCGAGATGGTCACCGGATCGTAGATCATGCCGTTCTCGGCACGCTTCACCCGGCGCACCTGCGCAGCCTGCTCGGCGATGGACATGTTCTTGTGGATCACACCGATGCCGCCTTCACGCGCCAGAGCGATGGCCAACGGAGCCTCCGTCACGGTATCCATCGCGGCGGAGACGATGGGGATGTTGAGTTTGATATTTCGCGAAAAGCGGGTGCGGACATCGACCTCTCGCGGCAACACTTCCGAATAGGCGGGTACAAGCAGCACATCGTCGAACGTAAGTCCTTCGGGCTGAACCCTTTCATTGATAAAAGACATAATGAACGTGGATTTTTGTTGCTCGCAAAATTAAGCATTTTAATTGGAATACGAAAGAGAAGCCCCGAAATTATCGAAGAAAAAAGCCCGCAAGGGATTTCGAGAACGGCACACGGCTCCGGCCGCCGTGCACAGACTCAGAAGCTCTTGAAGGGAACCGGATAGTCGCATCCGTTCACGGCCCCGTACTCGGAAACGTAGGCCTGATAGCGGCGACGGGCCTCGTCGGTCTTCTTCAATCGCAGCAGGGAGCGGATCAGACACGAGAGGGCCAGCTCGTTCAGCGGGTCGATGTGGAACACCGCATCGGCCAGGCTGCAGGCCGAGGCATAATCCTCCTCATCGAAGGCCTGGGTCAGTTCGGCCGTGAGCGACGGTTCGAGGCGCCGTTCGAGGTCGGCCTTGAACGAGTCGAAGATCGGCTGGTCGGCCGACTTGAGGAACTTGCCGCGCGAAAGGATGCGGACCAGCTCCTCGCGGCGCTCACCTCCGCCCGAAGACTCCAGCAACTCGAAGCAGCGCGTATAGTCGCAATAGAACGGCGGCGTCTGCACGATCCGGAAGCACCCCTTGCTGTAGAGCAGTTCGACTCCGTCGATCTCGTTGAGAATCTTGCGCAGGTGGTTCAGGGTCACGCCCCGGATGTTCTTGGTCTTCGACTCGGGACGGTCGGGCCACATCAGGCTGCTCAGTTTCGGCGAAGGGATTCCCTCTCCGTCGCTGTACTGCAGGACAAGACAGAACATCTGCTTGAGCCGCACGCTGAACAGGTAGGTAATATCGCGGTTGCGGCGGTCGTAGACCGTGAAATCGCCGAACAGGCAGACCGAATTCGGCCCCGCCGGGTTTTCAGGTGCGGCATCCGCGGGCAAACCGGAGCCGGAACCGGTTCCCGAGCGAAGAAGTGCCCTGCGGCGCATTCTGTACCACACACACCCGCCGATCAGCAGGCACAGCGCTCCCGCCGCAACGACCCACACCGTAGCACCTCGCCGTTCCTCGGAGAGCGCATCCAGCTCTTCGGCCGTAATCGGAGGAAAACTCAGCACATAGATCTTCAGACGCGAACGGATATCGTCGTCGAACTCCTGCACGGCAGCGTAGAGGCTGTGGAGCGAAGCGTCATAGTAGAGGTTGGCATTGGTCGTGATCTTGTCCGAACGGATCGGGATCGAGTCGCCCAGGATCTCACAGGTGCCGTCGTCGATGGAAAAACGGTACAGCCGCAGATAGGAGTCCGAATAGATCTCGGGATAGCACAGCGTATAGAATGCCGACGGATCGGGAATCACCATGCTGCGGACCGGGACCACGTTGTCGCCCTCCCAGGGCAGCTCCCAGAGTTTGCGAATGCGGCGTGTGGCCAGGTCTACACGGTGGAGGTCGTAAAAGTAGTAACGGCCGACAACCTGCTCGCCCGACTCGTTGCCCATGCCGCCGAAGATATAGACGGCATCGTGGCTGCGGCTGTAGCCCACCGACGAAAAATAGCGCGGGCAGAGCGAATCACCGCCGAAGCCATCCAGCACGGACCACTCGTGCGTATTGAGGTCGTAGGCATAGAACGACTTGCTGTAGCGCATGTTGCCGAAGCCGCCGAAAAGCGTGTACTGCCCCTTCTCGGCATCGAACCAGGCTCCGTGATGGTGCAGCTGCATCGGCAGACGGGCCGAGCTCTCGCGGCTCCACCGACCGGTATTCAGGTCGAGGCTCGCCACCGAGCACTCCCCCTCCGGGGAGGCCGGATCGTTTTCCGTATAGACTTCATAGGCATAAAGCTGGCCGCGACCCGGGTCGATGAAATTCGTACCGAGCTTCAGATCGACAGGGCACCGTTCCGAAAAGAGCTGCTGCCGCGTCTGGCCGGTACGGATGTCGTAGATGAAAAGCGTATCCCGATTGAAATAGTAAAACTCCTTGTTGCGGGGGTTGTAGTTCGCACCGGCCACGCCCGAAGAGGAGAACGATGCCAGGAACCGCCAATGATAGGCGTCGTTGATGAGCCACAGGGGACAGACGGCCCGACCGACGGCTCGACCCCGCTCATCGTGAACCACCTCCCCGCGGCTCTCCGAAAGGGCGAAGAACATGCGGCGGGTGTCACCGATGGAGAGGTTGCGGATGGCAAACGACGGGACGTCGATGATGTGGTCGCTGCGTCCGAAAACCACCGCCGGACGACAGCGGTCGCTCATGGCGACACCCGAAGCCCCGAACGTGCGGTTATTGATTGCAAGCCCGATCGAATCTCGCTCCAGGTCGAACGTCAGTTTCATCCGGAACCACTTGACATCGGTCAGTTCCCGCGGGTCGATCGAGGCGGTGATCAGGCTGCTGCGCCCCTCGTCGTTGAGCCGGAAGAGGATCTGCGACCCCTGTCCGTCGTAGAAGAGATTGTAGATTCGGTGATCGGCGTCGTTCTTGACACGGAGGATATAGCCGATCTTCTTCTCGGGATAGAGCGAAAGCTCGAACTCCAGATCGAAACGGCCCGAATAGGTCGGAGGCCGTCGCGAAAAGACCGTATAGGAGGTACGCTGGTCGATCGGGGCCTCGCTGTCACGAAAACGCAGTCCCTGGGCGCGGACAAGAGCCGGCGACAACACCACGCCCAATAAATATATAATGGTAAAAACAAACCTCGCGGGTCTCATACGCTTCCTGATGGGGTATGTCCTGGGACGGCATCCGACCTTCGGAGTCCGATCCACAACGTCACAAAGATACTCAATAAACGGAAAAATAAAAATATCGGACCCACTCCATCGATGCTTCCGACTACGTTTTTCCGACATCCGACAACGGACAATACAACCAAGAGGCATCGGTCAAAAAAGGCAAAAGCAGAGAGCCGAACGACACGCAAACAGCTTAATATATTGATTTACAACAACAAAATCAAGCACGCGCCAAAATATTAAAATTTGCCGGATTAATGATTTTTTTCGGTTTTTAACCCGATTTTAACCTTTTAACTAACCGGGTACTCTTTAATTTTGACTGCTGAAACCGGGAAGGAGCCCCTTGAAGCTCCAAGGCGGTTCTTAAAATTTTCAGCAACCGGAGTCCGAACCTGCGAATTTCTACGATTCGAAATAGATCATTAACCATTAAAACCAACCCAAGCATGAAGCTAAAAAGACTCTTACGGAATTTCGTATGCGCAGCCGCGCTGGGAAGCCTGGCTGCCGGGACTGTGGCCTGCAGTGACGACGACTCCAACGGAGCGGGCGACACGGGCAAGACCGGAACCCTCTCCGGAGCGGTCACCGACAACTTCGGCCAACCGCTTGCCGGAGTGACCGTCCGCGTGGAGAAGACCGAACTCTCCACACAAACCGCCGATGACGGAACCTACACCCTCGAACAGGCTCCGGCCAGCGGCTCGCACATCGTGACCTTCACGAAGGAGGGTTACCAGAGCGTGAGCATCACCATCACGGAAGCACGCTTTACCGACGGCGTCGCCGCAAACCTCAATGCCGAGATGGAATACGCCAACGCCACGATCCGGGGAACGGTGACCGACGGCCGGAATGCCGGAGCCCCGCTTGCCGGAGTAACGGTCACGCTGAGCAACCAGCAGTCGGCAACTACCGGAGACGACGGTGCGTTCCTCTTCGAGAACCTCGCCCTTTCGGACTATACGGTGACCTTCGCCAAGCAAGGATACCCCACAGAGACGGTGCAGATCACAACCTCGGACTTCGTGGACGAGGTGGCGACCATAAACATCGAAATCGGCGGAGAGGCGCTGATCGGCGACCTGACGGCCTACGACCTCCGTTCGGCCGACAAGTGGTACTACAACGAATACCGCGGAGGTCGCAACGCCGAGATGTACCCCCACTGGGACTGGGCCTGCGACTACATGTGTACGCTCGACTTCCGCGGACAGTGGGAGGAGCAGAACGAGGGAACGACGCTCCAGATCCACAACTCGACGGACGACCAGAGCAACCCGGCCGACCTCGAGAACTTCGACTCGTGGGTCTTCGGCAGCAAACTCATCACCGAGGACAACTGCACGATGACGCTCCAGATCCGCACCCACGGAGCTACGGCCGAAAAGCCCGTATATTATGGGGTACAGGTCGTGGACCTCTCGGCGGCGCAGCCCGTCCGTGAAACGGTGGACGACGTGCGGACGGTCAATTCCGAGGCCTATGTCAATTCGGTATTCGACCTGAGCAAGTACATCGGCAAGGAGATCGTGATCGGCATCGGCATCTTCCGTCCCCAGACCGGCGACTTCTACAACCAGCTCGTCCTGCGCCGCATCGCCTTCGCCAAGACGCAGATCGAGGACGGCAACATGTGGGACTGGCTCCCCGGAACGCCCGTAGCCGGACTCGACAACTGGAAATTCACCGAGGAGATGGTGCGCTCGACGATGCCCCATACGAAGAGGTCGTTCACCGGAATCAGCAAGATCTCGGGCAGCCGCGACAACTACGTCGATGCCTACCGCGACTGGCGCAACACGGGGCATGTGGCCGCCGAATGGTCGTTTGTGCCGCTCCACAAGGACCCCGAGGTATTCCCTTCGGAGGGCTACCTGATCAAGACCCGCGGCAGCGATGCCTCGGTGAACACCCGTGAGCCGGAGGCTTACCTTTATGCCAAGTTCGCCATCGGAGCCGGGCAGAACCGGCTGACGCTGAAGACCCGCACGTTCAGCGACAACTGCACCTACTTCAAACTGACGGCCATCGACGAGTCATGCAACGCCACGGCGATCGCCCCGTCCGAATACACCGCCACCACGGCCGAGGCGGCTGCCGACGGCTGCTGGAAGTTTGCAAACAACGCCGGAACGACCTCCGCACCGAACGACTATGCTACCTTCACCTACGATCTCTCGCAATTCGACGGGAAGGATGTAGTGCTGGTGCTCGGCGTCTACAAGGGCGAGGCCAACGGCGACGAGAGCAAGCTCTGCCTCTACAGCATCGATCTGAACTAATTCCGCATCCCGTAACCGTACGTCGTCCGGACCGCCCCAACCTGCGGTCCGGCCGGCGGCGGAGGGATACAAACCTAAAAAACCACCATGAAAAAAATCGTTACCACCGTTCTCTGCTCGCTGCTGCTGACAACGGCCTGCAGCAAGGAGGAGTTCAAAAGCAACTACAACTACAAGGGCAACCACAACCCGGTGTCGGCGGACAACCTCCCGGAGCAGAACCTGCTGCGCGCCATGCAGCTGACCGATGCCGCCGTGGAGAACTACTTCGAGGGCAACAACATGACCCTCGCCGAGAAGTACAATCCCTACACCGACGCACGTGAAGGGACCGGAAGCGTCTGGGTCTACACGAGCTGCATCGAGGCCGTGAATGCCGTCATCGACGGTCTGAAAACCCTCCGCGACCGGGGCGACGCAACGCTCTACGACCAGCACTACTCCCGCTATGCGGAGTTGCTCGACAAACTCTACCTCAACGCCGGATTCTACCGCGGCACCTTCACGCTGACCTCCTACACCCAGACCAAGGAGTGGACCGTCTACGCCGTGAACCGCAGCAGCGGCGACATGGGGACAGCCGACGTGTCGGGAATCATGAACGTATACGACGACCAGATGTGGCTCATTCGCGAGCTGCTGAATGCCTACCGACTCACCGGCGACGAGAAATTCCTGACCGAGGCCGAATACCTGACCGGCTATGTGCTCGACGGATGGGACTCGACGCTCGACGACAACGGAGTCGAATACGGCGGAATCACCTGGGGCCCCGGATACTCGACGAAGCACTCGTGCAGCAACGGCCCGATCGTCAGTCCGCTCGTCTGGCTGCACGAGATCTACAAGGACCGCAACGACGAGATCACCTACCTCTATATCGACACGGACCGCAGCCGCAAGACGAAGACTGTCCGGAAAAGCGACTACTACCTCGACTTTGCCGAGCGCGTCTACGCCTGGCAGAAGAACCACCTGCGCCGCGACGACGGCGTCTATGCCGACATGATGCATAACCCCGGCACGCCGCTCAACCCCGGCGACAAGGATCTGGGCGAGGGCGTGCAGCTCGAACTCATCGACGGAGTCTACTACCGCAAGCACGCCAACATGGCCGGATACACCGGAGAGGCCTACTCATACAACAGCGGTACGATGATCTCGGGAGCTGCCGACCTCTACCGTGCCACGCAGCAGCAGGTCTATCTCGACGACCTGAAGGAGCTCTCGGACGACACGTTCGCCTACTTCGCGAAGAAGGATGCAACCGTCGCCGGATACTACACCTATGCCTTCACGGGCAACAACAACTGGTTCAACGGCGTGCTGATGCGCGGCTGGGCCGATGCATATGCCTGCTACCCCGAGAAGACGGCCGAGTACCTCGACACGTTCCAGAAGAACCTCGACTACGCCTACGACAACTTCCTCTACGACTCGATGCTTCCGGTGAACCTGCTCGTCGGCTGGAGCCGCGATCAGGGCCACAACGCCGTAGCAGCACTCTTCACGTTCGCCTATGCCGCGGAATATGCCGTACTGGCCGCCTATGAAGCCGAAAAATAACCCTAACCCAAATAACCCTTAGTCATGGAGAATACGAACAAACGCAAAACGGGCTCGCTGCGAGTCCTTATCGCGGCACTGCTATGCCTGATCGTCCCGTACATGGCGTCGGCGCAGCAGGCCGTCACCGTACAGGGCCGGGTCACCGATGCGGAAAACCAACCGCTCATCGGCGTATCGGTCCTCGTCAAGGGCACCACGACCGGCGTATCGACCGGCATCGACGGTGACTACACGATCACGGCCCCGGCCGACGGAACCCTCGAATTCGCATTCCTCGGCCTGAAGACCCAGGATATCGAGATCGGAAGCCGGAGCATCATCAACGTCGTCATGGAAGAGGACAAGACCTCGATCGACGAGGTGGTCGTCGTCGGATACGGCGTACAGAAGCGCGGCTCGGTCACCGGAGCCGTCGCCGGCGTGAAAGGCTCCGAGATGATCCAGACCAAGAACGAGAACCCGCAGAACATGCTGGCCGGACGTGTGGCCGGTCTGCGCGTGTGGCAGAAGAGCTCGGAACCCGGAACGTTCAGCAACTCGTTCGACATCCGCGGCATGGGCTCCCCGCTGGTGATCATCGACGGCATTCCCCGCACCACGGAGGAGTTCCAGCGACTCAATCCCAACGACATCGAGGATGTCTCGGTGCTGAAGGACGCCTCGGCCGCCATCTACGGTGTGCGCGCCGCCAACGGCGTGGTGCTCGTCACCACGAAGCAGGGCCGGGAAGGACAGGCCAAGGTCTCCTACAACGGCTCGTTCACCTTCCAGGTCCCCTCGAAGATGCCCAAGCTGGCCAACGCCTACGAGGCCATGACGCTCTACAACGAGCAGTCGATGAACAAGGTGGACGGCGGCAGCATCATCTACACCGAGGATGATTTCGAGGCTTTCCGCAACGGCACCCGCCGGACCACCGACTGGAACTCGCTGCTCTTCTCCGACTTCTCACCCCAGACGCAGCACGACATCAGCATCTCGGGAGGAACCGAGAAGACGAAATACTACGTCAGCATGGGCTACTTCTACCAGGAGGGCTTCTTCCGCTCGGGCGACCTCAACTACGACAAGATCAACCTCCGCTCGAACCTCAGTACGAAGATCGCGAAAGGCCTGACCTTCGACCTGAACATCAGCGGCATCGCCGACCAGCGCAACACCCCCTACACCAGCTCGGTGGACATCATCCGCAACTACTGGAAGCAGGGCGTGCTCTACCCCGCCTATGCCGATCCCGAGAACACGATGCTCAACTACGAGGGTCTCGACCTGCAGCAGAATACCATCGCCATGATGGATTCGGACATCTCCGGATACCGCAAGTACGACCAGAAGTTCTTCGAGTCGTCGGCTGCGCTGAACCTCGACTTCGGCGCCTTCGCACCCGCCCTTCAGGGACTCACGGCCAAGGGGCTCTTCAGCTTCGACTACCGGCTCAACAACAACGAGATCTACCGCAAGGAGTATTACCTCTATGCCTATGACGAGGACACCGACTCCTACAACCACATCGTCTACAACGGCAGCTCGCCGAGCCAGCTGCGCCGCGAGCAGTACAGCAAGCAGCAGGTGCTCGGACAGTTCGTCATCAACTACGACCGCACCTTCGGCCGGCACCACGTCAGCGGACTCGTCGGCTGGGAGGTCCAGAAGCGCATCGGCGACAACTTCTACGCACAGCGCGACCTGGCCTACAGCTCGCCCTACCTGATGGCCGGTGTCGATGCGGGCCAGCTGGGCGGCATGTCGAGCAGCTACAACGACATCTACGAATTGGCCAACGAGGCACTCATCGGCCGTGTGAACTACGACTTCGACAACCGTTACCTGATCGAGGCGCAGTTCCGCTACGACGGATCGTCGAAGTTCGCCAAAGGACACCAGTGGGGCTTCTTCCCCTCGGTATCGGCCGGATGGCGCATCTCCGAAGAGCCGTTCATCAAGAACAGCGACTTCTTCTCGTTCATCGACCAGCTGAAACTCCGCGCCAGCTACGGCGTGCTCGGTGACGACGGCGACCTGCAGTACGACTGGGCCACGGGATACACCTATCCCTCCACGAGCGGCAACGCCGAGAAGGGATACTACAACCAGTATGCCCCGGGCTACATCTTCGGCGGCGAATTCGTCTATGCCGCCACCCCGCTCGCCCTGCCCAACGAGAATATCACGTGGTACACCTCCCACACGTTCAACATCGGTGTGGACTTCGAGGGTTGGAACGGCCTGTTCGGCTTCTCGCTCGACTACTTCAACCGCTACCGCAAGGGCATGTTCGCACGCCGCTCGGGCGACCTGCCGACGGTGGTCGGCGCCTCGGCCCCGCGTGAAAACCTCGACAGCGACCGCCAGTTCGGCCTCGAGCTCGAGCTGACCCACCGCAACCGCATCGGGGAGTTCGCCTACAACATCAAGGCCATCGCCACGATCACGCGCAACAAGTACCTGACCGCCTCCGAGAAGGGTCCGTGGGGCAACTCCTACGACCGCTGGCGCAACGACAACCTGACGCACCGCTACCAGGGCATACAGTTCGGCTACGAATCGGCCGGCCGCTACGAAAGCTGGGAGGACATCTGGTCGTACAACATCTACAAGGACCGCGACGTCCTGCCCGGAGACTACAAGTATGTGGACTGGAACGGCGACGGCGAGATCAACTCGCTTGACGAGCATCCGTTCGCCTTCGACCAGACCCCGTGGATGAACTTCAGCCTGAGCTTCGACGCCACGTACCGCAACTTCGACCTCTCGCTGCTGTTCCAGGGTTCGGCACTCGGCTCAATGGAGTACAAGGAGCCGCTCTACTCGATCTGGGGATCGAACGGCGGCGGCACCCTCGAGCAGTACCTCGACAGATGGCATCCCGTCGATCCCAACGCCGACCCCTACGATCCCGAAACGGAATGGGTCGAGGGATACTACGGATACACGGGCCACTACCCGAAGAGCAACTCGGAGTTCAACCGCGTGAGCACGTCGTACCTGCGTCTCAAGAGCATCGAGATCGGCTACACGCTGCCCAAGTTCAAGCGCGTATCGACGATGAGCCTGCGCGTCTATGCCAACGCATACAACCTGTTCACGATCACCGGCGTCAAGTTCGTCGATCCGGAACACCCGGACGATGACCTGGGCCGCATGTACCCGCTGAACAGGACCTACACGCTCGGTCTTTCGCTCTCGTTCTAAATCCTCTACCGTGAACATTAAACCGAAAGCAATGAAAAAAACGATCATATCCGCACTGCTGGCCGTCTGCAGCCTGACCTCGTGCGTCGATCTGAACATCGCCCCGAAAAACTTCGTCTCGGACAACGACCTCATGTCGAGCGAGTCGGGAATGAACATCTACATGGCCCGCATGTACAGCTACATGCCCTTCGAGGACTTCAAGTACATGGCCAAATGGGGCCTCAACTTCAACTCGTGGCTGGGAGCCCTCGGCATCGAGGGAACCGGCGAGGCGCTGAACCGCGCCAGCGACCTCGGCTCGGCCTTCACCGGCGAGGACACCCCCTACTGGGGAACGGCATTCACCACGCTGCGCGATGCCAACTACCTGCTCGAGCGGCTGCCCGACTTCCAGAGTAACTTCGCCGAAGTCACCTATAACCACTACCTCGGCGAGGCCTATTTCGTCCGCGCGATGGTCTTCTATGCCATGGCGCGTCGGTTCGGCGGCATTCCGCTGGTGACGCGGGTCATCGAGTACCCCGCCAGCTCGGACAAGCTCGAAGTGGCCCGTTCGTCCGAGGAGCAGACCTGGGACCAGATTCTCGCCGACTTCGACAATGCGGCCCGGCTGCTCAACACCACCAGCCTCAAGGAGGGCTATGCCAACAAATACGTTGCTCTGGCCTTCAAGTCGGAGGCCATGCTCTATGCCGGCTGTGTGGCCAAATACAATGAGACGGTATCGGGCCGTCTGACCGGACTGGGCGAGAAGACCGGCGTACGCGTCATCGGATTCGATGCCGGAACGTGGGAGGCCGCCTCGAAACGCTACTTCCGCGAGGCCTACAAGGCCGCCCGCGAGGTGATGACCGAAGGCGGCTACTCGCTCTACAAGAAGAAGTGGGCGGCCGGAGATCCCGAAGCGCAGTACCAGAACATGGTGGAGATGTTCAGCGACCTGAGCAGCCCCGAGAACATCCTGGTCAAGCAGTACTCCTACCCGACCATGACCCACGGACTCGACGCCTACAGCTCGCCCTACATCTTCCGCAGCCCGCTGTCGGCCGGAACCTGTCCCACGCTCGACTTCCTCGAACTCTTCGACGGATTCGACCGCTACGACGACGGTACGGTGCGTGTCACCGACGGTGTGTCGAACGCCCAGGGCAACTACCTGCTCTACGACTCGCCGATGGACTTTTTCAAGAACGCCGAGCCCCGTCTGCGCGCCTACGTCATCTTCCCCGGCGACCAGTTCAAGAGCCAGGAGATCGAGGTCCGCGCCGGCGTATACACCGGAAGCACCCCGATCAAGCCCTTCTTCAGCGACTACTCGTACAACTCCTACGAGACGCCCTACGAGAAGCTCTCGCTCTACACCGACGCTTCGAACAAGCAGCTCTACCTCTCGCCCAATGCGGACAGCCAGCAGGAGAAGGTCGAATACAACGGCTCGACGATGACCGCCGCAGGAGCCAACGGTCCGTTCTACAACAACGGCGAAGCAACCGTGACGGGACTCTACCTGCGCAAGTACCTCAAGGATGACCCGTCGTTCACGCCCGACGAGGGCAAGTCGGACCAGCCGTTCATCCTGATGCGCTATGCCGAGGTGATGCTCAACGCCGCCGAGGCAGCCGTCGAGCTGGCGCTGGCCGGAGAGCCGTCGCCCGACGGTTCGGACCTGATGCAGGTGGCCACCGACGCCGTGAACGAGATCCGCGAACGTGCCGGAGCCGAACTGCTCGAGTCGAACATACAGCCCACGACCGAAGGCCGCAACATCGTGCGCAAGGAGCGCCGCAAGGAGCTCGCCTTCGAGCACAAGACCAAGTGGGACCTCCGCCGCTGGAGAGTATGGCACTACGAGGGCCGCGACGGCTTCTGGGGCGAGACGCGCGACAAGAACACCTACAGCAACAACGCCAGCTACCGTTTCCGCGGGCTCTATCCCTTCTTCTCGACCCAGGCCGGGAAGTGGTTCTTCGACGCCCACTTCCACTGGGTATCGCGCTTCACCCCGTCGTTCAGCATCCTGGACTACTACTTCGCCATCCCGAGCGGCGAGGTGAGCAAGAGCTCCTACATCGACCAGCAACCGAACCGATAACCGTTTCACGAAACTCATGAAAAAGATGAAAAGATACCTGTTGCATACACTCGCATGCTGCGCATCGCTTGCGCTCTGCTCGTGCGAACTCTTCGAAGTGGACAACTACGAGGCTCCCGGCGAGACGCTCCGCGGAGAGGTCGTGGACAAGGCCACGGGCAATCCCGTGCTCACGGATCAGGGTTCCGAGGGAATCCGCGTCCGGCTGACCGAGCTCAGCTGGGGCCCCAACGTACAGCCCAACCCCGACTTCTACTGCCGCCCCGACGGCACGTTCCAGAACACGAAACTCTTCAAGGGAACCTACCTGATCGAGGTGGACGGACCGTTCATCCCGCTCATCCGCGAGACCGAGGAGGGCATTCCCCTGGCCGACGAATCGAAGGAGATGGAGATCAAGGGCGTGACCGAGGTCCGTTTCGAGGTCGAACCGTTCCTCAACGTCGAATTCGTCGGCGACCCGATGGTCAGCAACGGCAAGATCACGGCCCGCGTGCGCGTGACGCGCGGCGTTTCGGAGGATATCTTCCGCGAGAAGATCGAACCGATGGGCAGCTACGACGACAGCTTCCAGAACGTCACCGACATCCAGCTCTTCGTCAGCTACTCCTCGACGGTCGGATACCGCGCCCGCGACGAACGCTGGTCGAACAAGATCGAGTACAGCGGATCGGAGTTCGAGTCGCTGCTCGGCGAGCCCGTCACGATCAAGTCGCTCGGCACGATTCCCTCGGGCCGCAAGGTCTTCATCCGCGCCGCCGCCCGCATCAACTACGACACCCCGAAGGGCAGCGGAACCCGCCGCTGGAACTACAGTGCACCCGTCGAGGTGATGATCCCGTAAACAGAGGATACTTGATTTAGGTTTAAGACCGGAAATCCGGTCTTAAACCTAAATTTTATGATACGAACCGATAAATATCCCAAAGAACCGACATGATGAATCTACATGCAGCCATCCTGTGTCTGGCCGCCGCGGCGCTCGTTGCTCCGGCGCAGGCCCAGACGGACCGGAAGGTGAAGACCACCTTCCAGACCTCCCGCGAATGGAGGCCCACAATCGACAACCGCGCCGATGCCGTGATGGTATACGGCGTCGGAGGCAACCCCTCGGACAAAGACGGCAACCGCAATTTCGAATACCGCGTCCGCTCGTGGCGCGACCGCGGATACACGGTGCACTTCATGACCGGAATCGCCTGGGGCGAATACAAGGACTACTTCACCGGCGAGTGGGACGGACGTCCCCACCTCGACGAAGGACAGGTGCAGCGCAGCGGTGACACCATCTGGCACGGACATCTGGTGCCCTACATCGTCCCGACCGACAACTACCTGACCTACATGAAGGAGCGCCACGTGAAACGGGTCATCGACGCCGGCATCGACGCCATCTTCATGGAGGAGCCCGAGTTCTGGGCCCGCGCGGGTTACAGCGAGGCCTTCAAAAGGGAATGGAAAAAGTACTACGGCACCGAGTGGCGCCCCCAGCACGAATCGCCCGAGAACACCTACCTGGCCAACAAGCTCAAGTACCAGCTCTACTACAATGCCCTGCGCGAGGTCTTCACCTTCGCCAAGGAGTACGGCCGCAGCAAGGGGATGGATGTGAAGTGCTACGTCCCGACCCACTCGCTGGTCAATTACTCGCAGTGGCAGATCGTCAGTCCGGAGGCGAGTCTGGCCTCGCTGCCGTGCGTGGACGGCTACATCGCCCAGGTCTGGACCGGCACCTCGCGCGAGCCGAACTACTACGACGGAAGGCTCCGCGAGCGCGTCTTCGAGACGGCCTACCTCGAATACGGATCGATGGAGTCGATGACCGCACCGACCGGCCGCAAGATGTTCTTCCTGACCGACCCGATCGAGGACTGGCCGCGCGACTGGGCCGACTACAAGCGGAACTACCAGGCCACATTCACCGCGCAGCTGCTCTACCCGAACATCGCCGACTATGAGGTGATGCCGTGGCCCGAGCGCATCTACGAGGGGCTGTACCGCACCAGTCCCGACAGCGAGAGCAAGGAGCGCATCCCGCGCCACTACTCCACGCAGATGCAGGTGATGATCAACACGCTGAACGACATGCCCGCAACCCGGACGAAGGTATCGGGAAGCGGCGGCATCGGCATCCTGATGGCCAATTCGCTGATGTTCCAGCGCTTCCCGACCCACGACGGATACGAGGATCCGCAGCTGGCCAACTTCTACGGCCAGGCCCTGCCGCTGCTCAAGCGCGGCGTGCCCGTGAAAACGGTCCACATCGAGAACCTCGCCTACCCCGAGGCGCTGGCCGACACGAAGGTGCTGCTGATGTCCTACTCGAACATGAAGCCGCTCGATCCCGAGGCGCACGAGCACCTCGCCGCATGGGTGCGCCGGGGCGGCGTGCTGGTCTACAGCGGCCGCGACGACGACCCGTTCCAGCGAGTCGCGGAGTGGTGGAACCAGAACGGGAACGCATACGCGGCCCCGTCGGACCACCTCTTCGAACTGCTGGGCATCGGCTCCGCCCCCGAGGCCGGGGAGTATGCCTGCGGGAAGGGCACGGTCTGCATCCTGCACAACGACCCGAAGGAGTTCGTTCTCGAGAAAGGCGGCGACGCCCCGCTGGTCGAGACGGTCAAACGGCTCTATGAGGGCAAGGCCCGCGGCGGCGAGCTGGTCTTCAAGAACAACTTCCGCCTCGAGCGCGGCGCCTACGACCTGGTCGCCGTACTCGATGAGAGCGTAAGCGACGAACCGGTGCGAATCGAGGGCCGTCTGATCGACCTGTTCGACCCCGAACTGCCGGTATGCCGGTCGCGCGAGATCGCCCCCGGAGAACAGGGCTTCTTCCTGAACGTCGATCGGGTGAAGAATCCCCGGAAAGCCCGCGTGCTGGCCTCGGCAAGCCGCATCTACGACGAGCAGCACGGCAAGCGCTCCTACGCCTTCGTGGCCAAGAGCCCCGTGAACACGACCAACGTCTCGCGCGTGCTGCTGCCCGAATGCCCGAAACAGATCCTGATCGACGGACGCGCAGCGGCAACCGACGGCTGCTGGGACGAAACGACCCGCACCTGCCTGATCCGTTTCGAGAACAACCCCGACGGCGTATCGGTGCGGATCACCTGGTAAACGAACACACAAACCCACACGGAAAAGAACGATGAACAGATTCCTTTTACTGCCGCTCTGCGCCGCAGCCGCCCTCACGGCCGGCTGCGGGCACGAGGCGGCGCAGCACGACGCAATCGCGAGCGCACTCCGCGCTCCGGCCTACCCGCTCGTGACGATCGACCCCTACACCAGTGCGTGGTCGATGTCCGACAACCTCTATGACGGTCCCGTGAAACACTGGACCGGGAAGGACTTCCCGCTGATCGGCGTACTCAAGGTGGACGGCATCCCCTACCGTTTCATGGGCACCGAAGAGGTGGAGATGACCCCCGTGGTGCCGACCTCGCAGCAGGGAGCCTGGGAGGGACGCTACACAACGGCGGAGCCCGCCGAGGGATGGCAGCGCCCGGGATTCGCCGACAAGGCATGGAAGAGCGCCCGCGGCGCCTTCGGCACGAAGATCAACGAACCGACCGCACAGACCGACTGGACGGACGAGCACATCTGGGTGCGCCGCACCTTCACGCTCGACGAGCCGCTCGAGGGACGCACGGTCTACATGGAGTTCTCGAACGACGACAACGCCGAGTTCTACATCAACGGCATCAAGGTGCATGAGACGGGAGCCACGTGCAACAAGAACGCCGTGGTGAAGCTCCCCGAGGAGGCCGTGCGCAGCCTCGCGAAGGGCGAAAACCTGATCGCCGCACACTGCTGGAACCCGGTGGCCAACGGGCTGCTCGACTTCGGACTGCTCGTGCAGAAGGAGCAGCACACGCTGCTCGAGAGGACGGCCGCGCAGACCGGCGTGGACGTACAGGCCACGCAGACCCGCTACACGTTCACGTGCGGCGGCGTGGACCTGCGCCTTACGTTCACCGCACCCCTCATGCCCGAAGACCTGGAGCTGATCAGCCGTCCGGTGAACTACATTTCCTACACCATAACGTCGAACGACGGCAAGGCTCACGACACGGAGCTCTACCTCGAGGCATCGCCCCGCTGGGCGCTCGACCAACCCTATCAGGAGTCGGTCGGCGAGCGTTTCGAGCAGCAGGGGCTGCTCTTCGTCAAGGCCGGCAGCAAGGAGCAGAACATCCTGGCCAAGAGCGGCGACGACCTGCGCATCGACTGGGGCTACTTCCTCCTCGCCACGGAGGCCGACGCCGCCACCTCGGCAAGCCTCGGGACCAGCGAGGAGCTGCGCCGCGCCTTTGTGGAAGGGACACCGGCACCCGATGCCGCAAAGGGCGAAAACGAGCGGGCCACGATGGCCTTCACCCGCAAGTTGGGCACGACGAAAGAGGCCCGCGGAAAATGGCTCATCGGCTACGACGACATCTACTCGATCCAATACTTCGGCGAGAACCTGCGTCCCTACTGGAACGCTGCGGGCGACCGCACGATCGTGGACGAGTTCCGCGCCGCCCACGAAGAGTACGACGAACTGATCGGACGCTGCTGTGCCTTCGACCGCGAACTGATGACCCGGGCCACGGAGGCCGGAGGCCGGAAGTATGCCGAACTGTGCGCCCTGGCCTACAGGCAATCGTTCGCCGCGCACAAGCTGGTGAAGGGACCCGACGGCGAGCTGCGCTTCTTCTCGAAGGAGAACAACAGCAACGGCTCGATCGGCACGGTGGACATCACCTACCCTTCGGCCCCGATGTACCTGCTCTACAACCCGGAACTGGCCAAGGGCATGATGAACCACATCTTCGACTACAGCGAAAGCGGACGCTGGACCAAGCCCTTCCCGGCCCACGACGTCGGGACCTACCCCCGGGCCAACGGCCAGACCTACGGAGGCGACATGCCCGTCGAGGAGGGCGGCAACATGCTGATCCTGACGGCGGCCGTATGCGCCGCGGAGGGCAATGCCGACTATGCGGAAAAGCACTGGGAGACGCTCACGACCTGGACCGACTACCTTGTGGAGAAGGGCCTCGACCCCGAGAACCAGCTCTGCACCGACGACTTCGCCGGACACTTCGCCCACAATGCCAACCTCTCGATCAAGGCGATCCTCGGCATTGCCGCCTACGGGCGCATGGCCGAAATGCTCGGCAAGGACGACGTGGCGCAGAGCTACACCGCAAAGGCACGCGAAATGGCCGCCCACTGGGCCGAAATGGCCGACGACGGCGACCACTACCGCCTGACGTTCGACAAGCCCGGCACGTGGAGCCAGAAGTACAACATCGTCTGGGACAAGCTCCTCGGGCTCGGCATCTTCCCCGATTCGATCGCCCGCAAGGAGATCGCCTACTACCTCACACGGCAGAACCGCTACGGGCTCCCGCTCGACAGCCGCGAGACCTACACGAAGACCGACTGGATCGTCTGGACGGCCACGCTGGCCGAGGACCCGGCCACCTTCGAGGCATTCATCTCGCCGCTCTACGACTTCATGAACGAAACGGTGGACCGCGTACCGATGTCCGACTGGGTCTATACCGACAAGCCCAACCGCCGCGGCTTCATGGCCCGCTCGGTCGTCGGCGGATACTTCATCAAGATGCTCGACCTGAACGCGGCAAAGGAAGAATAGCCGCGCGCAACACCCGGCAGCAACCGTAAAGGAAGCCGCCCTCCCGGGCGGCGGCCGGACAAGACAACGAAAAACGGGGCCGGATCGTCTGAAAGCGATCCGGCCCCGTCGTTTGTCCTGCAGCGGTCACATGCGGTTGGTGAGGTCCTTGACCAGCTCGCCGTCGAACAGGTGCAGCACACGGTGGGCGAAGGTCGAGTCGTACTGCGAGTGGGTCACCATGATAACGGTCGTCCCTTCGCGGTTCAGTTCCGAGAGGAGCTCCATCACCTCCTGTCCGTTCTTCGAGTCGAGGTTTCCGGTGGGCTCGTCGGCAAGGATCAGCTTCGGGTTGGCCACCACGGCGCGGGCGATGGCCACACGCTGCTGCTGGCCGCCGGAGAGCTGCTGCGGGAAATGCTCGGCGCGATGCGAGATGTTCATGCGGCTCAGGATCTCGTTCACGCGGCGCTTGCGCTCCGAAGCCTTCACACGCAGGTAAATCAGCGGCAGTTCGACATTCTCGAAGACGTTCAGTTCGTCGATGAGGTTGAACGACTGGAAAACGAAGCCGATGTTGCCCTTGCGGAAGGAGGTGCGCTCCTTCTCACGGAGCGCGGCCACCTCGCGATCGAGCAGGCGGTAGCTTCCCGACGTGGGGTTGTCGAGCAGACCCAGGATGTTGAGCAGCGTCGATTTGCCGCAGCCCGAGGGGCCCATGATGGCGACGAACTCGCCTTCGTTCACTTCGAACGACACGCCGTTCAGGGCGATGGTTTCGATCTCTTCGGTACGGAAAACCTTGCGGAGGTTCTCTACTTTCAGCATAGCCATATCAGATGTTTTTTAAGTTAGATGTTCTGTTTTTGCATTTCGGTTATTCGGATTTCACGGAGTCGGCGGGATTTTCGTCGGCCGTGCGCCACGAGCAGAAGGTGACGGTTCCGATCGTCACGAGCAGCACGGCGGCGAAGGCCGCGGCGAAGACCCACCAGTGGATCGGTGTGCGGTAGGCAAACGACGCAAGCCAGCGGTGGACGATCCAGAGGCTCAACGGCGCGGCAATCACGAAGCTGACGACAACCAGCCGAATGTAGTGGCGGTTGAACAGCCGGAGAATTTCGCCCGTCGTAGCCCCCATGACCTTGCGCACGGCCACCTCGCGGCGGCGGTGCTGCGTCTCGAAGAGCACGATGCCGAAGACGCCCATCAGGGCGATGACCACCGAGAGCAGCGTGAAGAGCCCCACGACCGTGGCCAGCCGCCGCTCCTTCGTATACTCGAAGCCCAGCTCCTCCTCGAAGGTGCGAATCTCGATTTCACCCGGTGTCAGATGCGGGTCCGTCTCGGCGATGCACTGCCGCAGGTAGTCGGCCACCTCCGCGACGTCGGCCTCGGAGCGGTAGCGCAGGTAGAGCAGCTGCGAGGCGCGGCCACCGTTCTTGTGTGACATCTCCTCGGGAATGACATAGAAGATGAAGGGTATAATATCGTATTGCATCGGCCGGAAGTTGAAGTCGGTGCAGACGCCCACGAGCGGATCGGTGCCGCAGAATCCGCCGATTTCGTCGCCCAGTTCGAAGCCGTATTCGCGGCGGGCGGCCTCGTTGCAAATCAGCATGCCGGTCTCTTTCTGCTCGTCCGATTCGAGGAAGTCGCGGCCGTCGGTAATGGCAATACCCATCATCTTCAGAAAGTTCCAACGAACGATGTAGGCCTGCATACTGACCCGCTGCCCCTTGTAGGTGCGGCCCCAACTCATGCGGCTTACGTTCACCAGTTGCCCCTCGGCCCCCGTGACGTCGACCACGCGCGGATCGGCCAGCAGCCGGTCGCGCAGGGCGTCGTAGTTCAGTGCGGCCTTTCCGGAGAGTGGTGCCGCCATCAGGTTGCGGCGGTCGAAGCCCATCTCCTGCCGCAGCATGAAGTTGTGTTGCAGGAGGATGAATCCCGTGGCGACGATCAGCCCCAGCGAGATGGTGAACTGGAAGCCCAGCAGCAGCGTGCGCAGCCGCCGGCCGCCAGCCGTGCCGGAGAACGACCCCTTGACCACCATGGCGGGCGGGAACGAGGTGATATACCACGCCGGATAGAGGCTCGCTACAAGGGCCATGACCACCGCCACGGCAAGCAGAATGCCGATAACCGGAAGGTTCTGCGCCAGGTTCAACGGTGCGGAGATGTAGCTGGCCAGTTCGGTGCTCTGGATGGCGAAGGCGAGGTACCAGGCCAGCAGCAGGGCGATGACGACCAGCCCCACGGCCTCAAAGACGAAGCCGAAGCGCAGCGAGGAGTTCGGGGCGCCGAAAACCTTAAAGGTATTGACCGTGCGGATGCGGACGGGCACCAGCGCGAAGAAGAAATTAACGAAGTTGATGAAGGCCAGCGCAATGACCAGCAGCGCGATGCCCAGCAGTGTATAGGTCGTTACGAGCGACCCTTGGGCGCACGGCACGCGGCTGTCGCTCTCGAAATAGAGGTCGCGGATGCACGACAGACGGAAGGGTTTCGTTTCGAGCTGGCCCTCTTCGTTGGCCTCGCCGGGATACATCTCCACGAAGAGCCGCTTCCACTCCTCGATGACCGTCCGGAGGTCGGTTCCGGGTTGGAACCGTACATAGTAGTTGTAGCTCCACTCCGAGGGGTCGTCGATGCACCGGTCCCCCAGATCCATGGCCATCTGACACCTGGCCATGAGCGAGTTTGCGGGAAAATCCTCGAAGATGGCCACCACCTCGCGGGCATTCTCGGCCGAGGGCTGGTCGGTGTCGCACCAGACCATGTCGCCGACACCGACGCCGAGTTGTTCGGCCGTCGAGCGCGAGACGATGACGCTCTGCGCCCGTTTCAGATCGTGGACATCACCTGCCACGGACTGGAAGTCGAAGACGTCGAGCAGCGGCAGCGAGATGGAGCCCGCATAGATGTTGTTGAAGCGGTCGTAACCCATTTTCGTGGCATTCTCGCGCAACACGACCGAGGGTCCGAAGCCGCCCCAGGTGCAGCCGCCGGCTTCGACAGCCGAGGTCGATGTGATGAACCGCTCGACCATGGGCCGGCAGAGCCACGACTGCCAGGCGCCGGGCTCATACCAGTCGGTGGTTTCGATCAGATAGATGCGCTCCGAATCCCGGAGTGTACGGTTGTAGGTCATCTCCCAGCGCACCTGCACCAGGATGATATAACAGGCCGTAAAGGCGAGCGTCAGCCCGACGATGTTGAGCAGCGACGAGGCCTTGTAGCGCCGCAGCGTCGTGAGGAAGTTTCGCAGAGCGATTTTCATATGCGGAATTTGTTTTGATTACTCGGATTTAACGGAGTCGGCGGGATTCTCGTCGGCCGTGCGCCACGAGCAGAAGGTGACGGTCGCCACCGTAACGAGCAGCACGACGATGAAGGCTGCGGCGAAGACCCACCAGTGGATCGGCGTGCGGTAGGCAAACGACGCAAGCCAGCGATCCACGATCCAGAAGCCGACCGGCGCGGCGAGGATGAAGCAGACTACGACCAGCACGATATAGCGGAGGTTGAAGAGGCGGAGCACCTCGGCGGTCGTGGCGCCCATCACCTTGCGGATGGCCACCTCGCGGCGGCGGTGCTGCGTCTCGAAGAGCACGATGCCGAAGACGCCCATCAGGGCGATGACGACGGCCAGCACCGTGAAGAGCCCGACGATGGTCGTGATGCGCCGCTCGCGGGCGTAATGAGCATTGATCTCCTCGTCGAAGAACCGGAAATCGGCAACCTCGCTGTCGGGATCGAATTTGCGGGCCTTCTCCCGGATTCCCTCACAGACAGCATCGAGGTCGAATCCGGCGGCCAGACGCACGTAGAAGCGGGACATGCGCGTTTGCCAGCAGGTACCCGTAACGAAGGCGAAGGGCTCGGTAAGATACTGCAGCGGGCGGTAGTGGATGTCGGGGCAGATGCCGATCACCTCTCCCTCGTCCAGCCGGCCGCCGACCTTGAGTCCTTTGCGGGCAAGCAGGTCATTGACAATGAAGCGCGCCGTCGAGTCGCGGTCGTGCTCGGGCCGGAAATCCTCGCCGGCAAGGACCGGAATGCCCAGCACATCAAGGAAGTTGCTGCGGACGAAGCGGACATGGATGCCGACCTCTTCGTCGTTGATCTTGCGCCCGAAGACCGAGATGGCCTCTGCTACGAAGCGATTTCCGGATGCCGTGACGCCGGCGATCTGCGGATCAGCCTGCAACGAGGAGGCAAAGGTATCGAACGAGTCGGGATTGGAGAGTTTCGACGAGGGGAAATAGAACGTCAGCACCTGTTCGTGGTCGAAGCCCAGGTCGAAGCGGCGCACGTAGCGTTGCTGCAGCAGCGTGCAGACCGAGAAGACGATCAGTCCGATCGCGACGATGAACTGTACGCCGAGCAGTGCCGTGCGGAAACGTCGGCCCGCCGTCGAACCGACGAACGACCCCTTGGCGGCCATCGCCGGATTGAACGAGGTGATGTACCATGCCGGGAAACTTCCGGCAACGAACGCCGCGACAAGCGAAACACCGAGCGAAATACCCAGCACGGGAAGGTTGTCGCCCAGCGCGAGCGAACTGCTGACATACGAGGCGAATTCGGTGCCCTTCAGCGCGATGGCCACATACCAGGCACAGAGCTGTGCCAGGAGCATGAAGCCGAAAGCCTCGAACAGGAAGCTGAACCGCAGCGAGCGGGTCGGGGCCCCGAAGACCTTGAGGATATTGACGGCCCGCAGCCGCACGGGCACAAGCGCGAAGAAGAAATTGACAAAGTTGATCAGGGCAATCAGGATGATGAGCATCGCGACGCTCAGCAGCGAATAGGTCAGCGTGGCCGAACCGATCGGAAAGTCGTCTGCTTCGCCGGCAATACGGCGGTCGAAATAGAGTCCGTCGAGCGGAAGCAGCGCGCAGGCGCGCGGATCGTTCAGCTCCTCCTCGCTGATCTCCTCGCCCCAGACCGAGGCCATGCGCTCGAGGTAGTCGCGGTAGATCGAGAGGTGGAGCTCGGACCAGCGCCGCGCAACCGCATCGGGGTCGGCCCCTGCATGCAGGCGGACGAAATAGCAGTCGTTCCAGTTGTTCGGCGAGTCGAGATCCTGATCGCCGACATCGACAAGGCCGACGATGAGGGCAAAGGAGCTGTTTGCCGGGAAATCCTCGTAGAGGGCCACCACCTCCTTCTGCACCTCGGGACGTCGGTTCTCCTCGTCGCCGAACCAGAGCACGTCGCCGACGCGCAGGCCGAGCCGATCGGCCTGCGAACGGGCAAGAGCCACCGTGTTGGGCCGCGACAGCGCCTTCAGATTCCCCTCGATGGTTTTCAGACCCAAAGCCTCGACAAAACCGGCCGATATCTCGTTGAACGCCCCCTGAAGGCGGAGCAGGTCACCGCCCCGGCGCACCCAGACCGGCTGTTCCCAATACCATATCCGGATGCAGCCGCCGGCCTCGATTTCGGGCGACTGAGCGATGAGCTGTTCGCTCTCGGGCCGCGGCGAATTGATCGAAAGGCCCGTCTCGTCGAACGGCGAGCAGGGCGCCACAAGGTAGATACGCCCGGCATCGGGAATGGCGCGGTTGAAGGTCATCTCCCAACGCACCTGCACCATGATGACGTAGAAGGCCGTGAAGGCGAGCGTCAGGCCGACGATGTTGAGCAGCGACGAGACCTTGTAGCGCCGCAGTGTCGTGAGGAAGTTATGGAACGCGATTTTCATAATACACAAGGGTTCAGATCAGTTTTTGAGCGATTCGACGGGGTCGGCATCGGCGGCACGGCGGCTCTGCCATCCGACCGAAAGCAACGCCACGACGGCCGCAAAAAGTCCCGCGGCGAGGAAAATCCACGGCGAAAGGGCGATGCGCACGCTGTACTCCTCCAACCAGCGGCCCAGCCCCCAGGCGGCGATCGGCACGGCAATGACGAAGGCTACGCCCACGAGCGTCATGAAGCTGCGCACCAGTCGCGCAAGCATCTCGCGGCGCGAAGCCCCGAAGACGCGGCGCACAGCGATCTCCTGACGCTTCTGCTGGATGTAGTAGGCCGCCATGGCGAAGAGCCCCAGCGAAGAGATGAGTAGCGCCACGAGGGTGAACAGCCCGATGATGCGCAGCAGGCGCCGCTGCGCGGCGAAGTCGTCGGCAATCTCGTCCGTCAGGTAGCGGGCGGCGAAGGAGCCGCCGTCGGTTGTCTGCCGGAAGAGCTCCTCGGCTACGCGGTAGGCCGCAGCATGATCCCCGCAGGTCTTCACGAGGATGTTCCAGGGATAGAATCCGTCGGGATCGTTCACCTCGCGCAGCAGCGCCGAGGTCGGGGCATCGAGCGCCGTGCCGACCTGGAAGTCGCGGTAGATGCCCGCAACGACAACCGGATAGGAAAGGTCTTCGCCTACCTTGAATTCGGGAGCATCCTCTGCAATGCCCAGCTCGCGCAGGGCATACTGGTTGATGTACCAGACATTCGAGTCCCAGAAGTTTCGGGATGCGGCACTCTCGGCGGCAACGGCCACATGGTTGTCACGCAACCGTTCGAGACCCAGAATCCGGAAATAGGTCGAGTCGCCGATGAAGACCTGGAACGAGACCATCCGGTCGGGGCCATACGCGATGGTATTGTTGTTACCGCGGTCGTGGGGCGTTCCGCATCCAAGCCCGATGGCCTCGACCTCGGGCTGCGAGTGCAGCGCATTGCAGAAGCGGCGCATCGCACTCCGGTCGGGGAAAATGTCGGTCCCGATATTGAGGATGTCGCGCGTCTCGTATCCCAGCGGGGCGTTCACCAGATGGCGGATCTGGAGTCCGATGGCGATCGAGGCGGCAAGCAGGGCTATTGTAATGACATTTTGCAGGGCGATGAGCACCCGGCCGTAGACCGTCTTGGCATGGAGGCGGAAGGTGCCGCGCACAATGTCGATGGGCTGATAACGCGCCACGAGCAGAGCCGGCACCAATCCCGAGATTACACCCAGCACGACGACGGTGAACAGGCACCAGCCCGCGGCCGGCCATGAGATGTCGCCCCAAACCGCGACCTTCGAGCCGAGGAGTTGCGAGGCCCACGGAACGAAAAGTTCCGCAATGCTCGAGGCGATGATCAACGCGGCGGCACAGAAGAGCGTCGATTCGAGGATCCACTTGAGGAAGATGTCGCCGCGCGAGGCGCCGAGCAGCCGTCGGGCCGCCATCTCGCGGGCCCGGAAGCCGGACTGTGCCACCGTGAGGTTGATGTAGTTCATCACGGCGAAGACGAGCACCACCAGCCCCACACCCAGCAGAATGTGGAGGAACGAGCGACTGCCATGAGCCAGTTTGTTGGAGTTATTGACCGGATCGAAGTAGAGTTCGCGGAGCGGAACGAGCCGCACCTGTGAGACGACATTCCCCTGATAGGGCCAATAGATCTCCTTGAAGAAGGAGAGCATGTCGGGGACTTTGGCCTGCAGGTCGGCACCCTGGCGTTCGAGCAGGAACGTAACGCCGGCGCCGCTGTTGGACATGCGTTCGTCGTTGGCCGCATTGGTTTCGGTGATACGCTCGGCGCGCATGACGATGTCGGCCGCAGGGATCGTCGAGCGCTCGATGTCGCGCATCACGCCGCTGACGACATAGACACGCTCGTCGTTGTCCACGCGGAGCGTCTGTCCCAGCGGGTTGAACGTCCCGAAGACCTTGCGGGCGAATGACTCCGAGAGGACGACGTTCTCGCGGGCGGCAAGCGCCTCCTCACGCGAACCTTCGAGCAGCGTGAAGTCAAACATCCGGAAGAAGGTTGTGTCGGCATAGAGCACCGAGGCGAGGAACTTCTGCCGGCCGATCTCGACGGGGGTCGTACCCGCATCCGAATCCTCGAAAAAGGCTACCGAGCAGGAGGATTCGATCTCCGGATAGCGGTCGCGGAGGTGTTTCTGAAGGTAGTAGCCGCTGGTCACCGACTCCTCGGAGCAGACGGCATAGATGCGGTCTGCTTTGGTCTGATAGTTATCGACTGTGAACTGGCGGACCGTGTAGTCGGCCACAAGCAGCACGAAAGCCAGTGCAAGGGCCAGTCCGATGAAATTGACGGCCGTATAGAGGCGATTGCGGCTCAGGAAGGTGAACCACGAACGGAGATTTAACTGGCGGAACATGGGCGAAGAGACTTACTTGTTGAGAATCAGCACGTCGTTGGCACCGTAGTTTTCGTAGCCCGAGACGATGACGCGCTCGCCCGGCTCCAATCCTTCAAGCACCTCGTAGTATTGGGGGTTCTGGCGCCCGATGCGGATCGTGCGTTTGTAGGCCCGGTCGCCCTCGGGCGCGAGGACGTAGATCCACGCACCGCCCGTCGTCTGGTAGAACGATCCGCGGGGGATGATGACGGCGTCGGTCGGCTGGCCCAGTTCGAGGTGCAGGTAGTAGGTCTGGCCGCTGCGGATGTTGCGCGGATGGGCTCCCGCGAAGGTGAAGTCGGCGCGGAACTGTCCGTTGCGCACCTCGGGGTAAACCTTCCGAAGGCGCATCGTGAAGGAGGTGTCCTGCCGCTCGAAGGTGGCGTCGAGCCCCGCACGCACGCGGTCGATGTAGCTCTCGTCGATCTGTGCCTCGACCTTGTAGTCCGACAGGTCGTTCACCTGCCCGATCTTCTGCCCCGAGGAGACCGACTGCCCCAGCACGACGTCGAGCAGCCCCACCTCTCCGTCGATCGGCGACTTGACCTGCAGGTTGTCGATCCGCTGGCGGATGAGCTGCATGTTGCGCTTCATGTTCTCGAGGTTGTCCTCCATCTGCTCGATCTGTACCGTGCGGTAGAGCGAATCCTGCACCTGACGCTCGATGTTCAGCTCGCGCTTTTTGTCGGCCAGTTCGTAGTCCTCCTTCGACTGGAGCCACTCCTCGCGGGCTATGAGGTTACTGCGGTAGAGCTCCTCGTTCTGCTGCCAGGTGCGGCGCTTGCGCTCGACGTCGAGATCCAGCTGCACCTTGTCGAGCCGCAGGTCGAGCTTCTCCTGCTCCATCGAGATGAGCGTATTGCGCAGGATGTTCTGCTTCTCGGCCAGCTCGGCCTCGCTGTTCAGGATCTCGAGCGTCAGCGACGTGTTGCTCAGCTCCACGAGCACGTCGCCCTTGCGGACCGAGGCGCCCTCCTCGACCACGAGCCGCTCGACGATGCCCGCCTCTAGGGGGCTCAACTGCACGGTCGTGATGGGCTGCACCTGTCCCGTGACGCGGATGTAGTCGTTGAACTCCCCGCGCACGACCTCGCCGACCGAGATCGTCCGGGCATCGACGCGCAGCGTCGAGGAGTGGTCGCGCACGAACAGCCACACGACGAACAAAAGGAAAATACCGCCTGCGAGGTAGGGAACGCCCCGCCGGGTGAAGAGGGCCCGGAGCCCTTTTTTCTTTTCAATGCGAATATCCATGGTCGTAACGTTTTGTCTGGGTTTATCGGATCAGCGGCTCGCCGTTGTAGTAGGCCACCAGGCGCACCTTGACGATGTACTGCAGGCGTGCGCGCAGCCGCTCCGAACGGGCTTCGAGCAGCCGGTCGGCCGCCGTCTGCAGGTCGAGGGCCGAAACCATGCCGCGCTCGTACTTGCCCGAAACGGCCTCGTAGGCCAGCTGCGCGGCGTCGCTCTTCTTCGAGGCCTGCACGAACTCCTTGCCGTAGCCGAGCATCTGCTGGTAGGCCTGCGCCACCTCGCTCTGCAGGGTGCGCAGCGTCTCGATGCGGTTCTGCTCGGCGATGCGCCAGCTGTTGCGGGCGCGGTTCACCGAGGTGCGGCGCGAAAGGCCCCCGAAGATCGGGATCGACAGCTGTGCCGAGACGTAGTAGCCGCGGTTGTCGCGGAACTGGTCGGGGAAGGAGGCATAGAGCGACCGGTCGTCGAGACTCATGAAGAAGTTGGTCGAGTAGCCGCCGCCGACGTAGAGCGAGGGATAGAGATTGCCCTTGGCGATGGAGAACTGCAGCCGCGAGTGGCGCACGTCGTGGCGCGCGGCCACGGCCTTGGGGTTGTTCTCCAGCGCGTAATCGAGCACTTCGTCAAAGGGTGCGACCCCGGCCGGAGTCTCGACAGGCGGGTCGGTCACGATGCGAAGAGGCCGGTCAGCCGGATAGTTCATCGCCTCGGAGAGTGCGATCTCGGCCAGCGCGAGGTTGTTCTCCTGCTGCGTCACAAGGTAGTCGTCCGAGGCGCACTGCGACTCGACCTCCGCCACGTCGGCAGCGCTCTTCAGCCCCAGTTCAAAGAGCTTGCGGCTCTTCGCGAGCTCGGCCGTGCTGGTCTCGAGCTGCTCGCGGGCCAGACGCACGCTTTCGGTGTAGTAGACCGCATCGAAATAGGCCTCCATGGTCTTCAGGGCGATCTCGTCGCGGGCCAGCTGCAGCTCCTCGACCCCCTGGCTGCGCATCACCCGGGCAGCCCGGAGCGTGTTGATGCGCGTAAGGCCCGCAAAGACGGGCATCTGTCCCGAAAGGGAGTAGGAGTTGTCGAAATTCGAGACGTCGGTATAGGTGTTGGTCTCGGGATCGACCGAACGGCCGAAGCTGGTCGAGGCGCCGACCGTCCCGCTCACCGAAGGGACCAGCGCGGCAACCGACTCGATGTAGTCCTGCCGGTAGCTGCGGTTGGTGTAGTCCTGACGACGCACCGCCGGACTGTGCTCGACGGCATAGCGCATGCACTCGTCGAGCGTCATCGGCTTCGACTCCCCCGCCGGAACGGCTCCGTCCGAGGGAACGGCAACGGCGAGCGAATCGGCCGAGACGTCCGGATCCGGGACTCCGGGATGGGCCGCAGGGGGTTCTGCAGCCGAGGAAGTGAAGACCTCGAAGAGGATCCTCGGGATGGTGACCAAAACTATCAGAAGCGTTCGTTTCATATCATACGGATTTCACGGTTCGTTTGCGCCCTGTTTACCTGCCAACCCGATGCCAAACAACGCAAAACACTACAATACAACATTTTACTATTCATATCGGCAACACCAGGTGTAAAAAATATTGACACACGCGTAAAAAATGTGGACAAGAAGCATTTTTTTCGATGGCAAAGCACTAATTTTAACCCCGGGAAACATCCCGGAACTGCCGGAATGCCCCGTTCCCGGGGCGGGACCGGACTCCGGCCAAACGCAAGACTTATGACCAAAGAGGGAACCCTGCTCGTCGTGGACGACAACCGCAGCATCCTCGCAGCGCTGCAGCTGCTGCTGGGCAACCATTTCGAACGTGTGCTGACGCTTCCGTCGCCCAATCAGCTGATATCGACCCTGCGCAGGGAGCCGGTGGACGTCGTGCTGCTCGACATGAACTTCACGGCCGGGATCAACACCGGCAACGAAGGGTTCTACTGGCTGCAGGAGATCCAACGCAACCGGCCCGACGTCAAGGTGGTGCTCTTCACCGCCTATGCCGACATCGACCTGGCGGTGCGGGCCATGCGCGACGGGGCGGTCGATTTCGTGGTCAAGCCCTGGGACAACGAACGGCTGGTCACCGCCCTGCGCAACGCCTGTTCGCTGGCCCGCTCGCAACGCGAGGTGAAGCGTCTGAAGGAGATCAAGCGCGAGCTGACGCAGGAAGAGCCCATGTTCTGGGGAACGAGTCCCGCCATGATGCGCATCCGCGAGATCGTCGAAAAGGTGGCGGCCACCGATGCCAACATCCTCATCACGGGCGAGAACGGCACCGGCAAGGAGATGCTCGCCCGCGAGATCCACAACCGCTCGGCGCGCCACCGCGAACTGATGGTCTCCGTGGATATGGGAGCCATCCCCGAAACGCTCTTCGAGAGCGAACTCTTCGGCCACGTCAAGGGGGCCTTCACCGACGCCCGCGCAGACCGGGCCGGCAAGTTCGAGGCGGCCAACGGCGGCACGCTCTTCCTCGACGAGATCGGTAACCTCCCGCCGCACCTGCAGTCGAAACTCCTGACGGCACTCCAGAGCGGACGGATCGTGCGCGTGGGCAGCAACACGCCCGTCAAGATAGACATCCGCCTCATCTCGGCCACGAACCGCGACCTCTACGGCATGGTGGCCGAGGGCCGCTTCCGCGAGGACCTCCTCTACCGCATCAACACGATCCACATCGACCTTCCCCCGCTGCGCCAGCGGCGCGAGGACATCCTCCCGCTGGCCGAAGCCTTCCTGCGCCGCTATGCCGCCAAGTACGGCAAGGCGATCGAAGGGTTCGACGAGCAGGCCCGGAGCGCAATGGAGGCCTACCCGTGGGCGGGCAACATCCGCGAGCTGCAGCACACAGTCGAGAAGGCCGTGATCCTCGGCGACGGCCGGGCGATCACCCCGGAGATGCTGCTGCTCCGCCCCGCGCAGCCGCAACCGGCCGCAGCCGGCATCACAACCCTCGACGAAATGGAGCGCTCGATGATCGCCCAGGCCATGTCCCGCTGCAACGGCAACATGACCGAGGTGGCCCGGCAGCTGGGCATCACCCGCCAGACGCTCTACAACAAGATCAAACGATACGGCCTATGAAACGACCGAAAGGCATAGCCTACGGCCCGATGATCGCCCATTCGGGCGTGCTGGCCGCAGCGGCCCTGGCCAGCGGATGGCTGGTCGCGCGGCAGCTCTACCCGCTGCTGCTGGTCAGCATCCCGCTCATGGTGCTGGAGTTCTGCCGGATCCTGCGCTGCTACGGCGATTCGGTGCGCCGCGTCACCTTCATGTTCGACGCCATCGACAACGACGACCTCACGTTCCGCTTCAACGAGGATCCCTCGAAGGTGGACAGCACGATGCTCAACGCCGCACTCAACCGCATCCGTGAAATCCTGCTCCGCACGAAGCTGCGGGCCGAGGAGCGCGAACGCTATTACCAGCTCATCATGGAGTGTGCCCAGACGGGACTGATCACCATCAACGATACGGGCAGCGTCTACCAGGCCAACGGCGAGGCCCTGCGGATCTTCGGACTGCAGCGCATGACCCATATCCTCCAGCTCAAGGAGTCGGCCCCCGAGGTCTTCCGCGCACTCGGGTCGATCCGCCCCGGCGAAAAACTCCGCGTCTCGTGCATCACCGAGGCGGGCGAGATGGCCCTGACGCTCGGCTGCTCGGAGATCACGCTCGAGAAACAACGGCGCCGGGTCGTCTCCGTGAGCGACATCAACAGCGAACTGAACGAGATGCAGGTCGAGTCGTGGAGCAAACTCACACGCATCCTCACCCACGAGATCATGAACTCGCTGGCACCGATCTCCTCGCTCAGCGACACGCTGCTCCACATCGGGAAGCCGCTGGATTCCGACATCGAGCGGGGCCTCGACACGATCTCGGCCACCAGCCACCGGCTGATGACCTTCATCGAGGGATTCCGCCGCTTCACCCGCATTCCGGAGCCGCAGCGAGAGCCGTTCGAGGTACGCGAGCTGATCCGGCAGGCCGTGGTGCTGACGGCAGCCGAAAAGGACGGGGTCCGCATCCGCACCGACATCGAACCGGCCGACACGATGATCTATGCCGACAAGGCCCAGTTGGGCCAGGTAACGGTCAATCTGCTCAAAAACGCCCGCGAGGCGGTCGCCGGACGGAGCGACGGCGAGATCGAGATCCGCTCGCGCATCGATGCGGCGGAGCACGTCGTCATCGAGATCAGCAACAACGGCGGAGCGATTCCCGCCGAGGTGACCGAGAACATCTTCACCCCCTTCTTCTCGACCAAGCCCGACGGGTCGGGCATCGGACTGAGCCTCTCGCGCCGCATCATGCAGCTGCACGGCGGATCACTCCGCCTGACGGCCAACACCGACCGGAAGGTGACCTTCACGCTGCGGATCGGATAGCCGGCAGACGACATCCGGGATAGAGGCAAAGGCCGGCCGTGCCATTGCAGGAATGCCGGTTTTCACTATCTTTGCCCCGAACGAAACCCAACCGTCCGAATGAAACCCGTACGTCTGCTTCTCACCACTGTAGCCTTTCCCACGAAGGTCATCGTGGACCCCGAAGGGCGCATCGCCGAAATCTTCGTCGGCGAACGTCCGGGATTCACCGAAACGATGGACCGGCTGCTGAAATAAAAGCCACAAAAAAGAAGAGATGAACACGATCTGGATCGTACTCCCCGTCCTGCTGGTGCTGATGTTCCAGCTGGGCATCGAACTCGACGGGGCGGCATTCCGCCGCGTCGCCAAACACCCGAAGGCCCTCTTCGTGGGGCTGGCCGGGCAGTTGTTGCTGCTTCCGGCCGCGGCGTTCGCCGTCGGAACGCTCTTCCGCCTGCCGCCTGTCTACTTCATGGGGCTGATGCTCATCGCCTGCTGCCCGGGAGGCAGTTCGTCAAACGTCTTCTCGATGCTGGCCAAGGGCGACGTCGCCCTCTCGGTGACGCTCACGGCCCTGAGCAGCATCATCACGCTCTTCACCATCCCGCCCGTCATGGCATTTGCCGCCCGCATCGTCGAACGGCACACCGAGACCTCGATCGACCTCCCCGTCGCCAAACTCATCCTGCAGAATATCGTGCTGCTCTTCCTGCCCATGGCGGGCGGCGCCCTCTTCCGGCGGCTGCGGAGCGAGGCGGCCGGACGAGTCTCCGCCGTACTGAAGCGTGTGGCCTTCCCGGCCCTGATGCTCCTTGCGGCGCTCTTCTTCCTGCAATACACCCGGGAGATCGTCGCCAACATCGCAAGCCTGGGTGCCGCAACCGCCGCCATGCTGCTGCTGAGCACGGGGGCCGGGGCGCTGCTGGCCCGCTCGTTCCGACTCGGGACGGCAGCCCGGCGGACCATCGTCATCGAGATCGGCATGCAAAACGCCGCACAGGCGATTGCCGTCGCCTCCTCGCCGCTCGTCTTCAACAACGGCGAAATGGCCATTCCGGCCATCGTATATGCGCTGGTGATGAACGTGGTCCTGCTCGCCTACCTCAAGATGCTGCGCTGAGGCCGCACGAAAAGCACCGCCCCGCCATCCACAGGGGACAGGGCGGGGCGGAAATCATTAAAGAAACGGAGCCGTAGAAGCCCCGTGAAGGTCCGTCGCAAGGATCAGTACTGCTCCTTCTCGTTGGGGAAGTCGCAGGCCTTCACATCCTGGACATACTGCGACACGGCATCGGTCATCACCGTATGCAGGTCGGCATAACGACGCAGGAAACGCGGCGAGAAGCCCTTGTTGATGCCGAGCATGTCGTGGATCACCAGCACCTGGCCGTCGCATGCGCCGCCGGCCCCGATGCCGATCGTCGGCGTGGGAATCTCACCCGTCACCCGGGCGGCCAGCGCTGCCGGAATCTTCTCCAGCACGATGGCGAAGCAGCCCGCCTCGCTCAGCAGGTGCGCGTCGTGCACGAGTTTCTCGGCCTCGGCCTCCTCCTTGGCACGGACCGTATAGGTGCCGAACTTGTGGATCGACTGCGGCGTAAGGCCGAGGTGTCCCATGACGGGAATGCCGGCCGAAAGGATGCGCTGGACCGACTCGAGAATCTCCTCGCCGCCCTCCATCTTCACGGCATCGGCCTCGGTCTCCTTCATGATCCGCACGGCCGAGTCGAGCGCCACCTTCGAGTTGCCCTGGTAGGTGCCGAACGGCAGATCGACAACGACCAGTGCACGGTTCACGGCACGGACAACCGAACGGGCGTGATAGATCATCATATCGAGCGTAATGGGCAGCGTCGTCTCGTAGCCGGCCATAACATTGGCCGCCGAGTCGCCCACGAGGATCACGTCGATGCCCGCGGCATCGACGATCCTGGCCATCGAATAGTCGTAAGAGGTGAGCATGGCGATCTTCTCGCCCCGCTGTTTCATCTCCGTCAGGCGGTAGGTCGTAACCGCACGGACGGTGCTTTCTACTGACATTTTTTCTCTGTTTAGGGGTTAAAACGCGGCAAAGATAGCGCATGCCGCGCGGAGTAGCAAATTTATTTTCATTCCGGCCGCCGCCCGTGCGCCGGAGCGTTTTTTTCGCGGCACACCGAGGTCAGCGCTTCGGGCCCATCCGGTCGAAAAAGCGCCACAGCACCACCCCGCCCGACACCGAGACGTTGAGCGAGTGCTTGGTCCCCGCCTGCGGGATCTCGATCGCACCGTCGCAGCGGTCCACGGCCTCCTGGCCGACGCCCTCCACCTCGTTGCCGAAGACAAGGGCATAGCGCACGTCCTCCTCGGGCGCGAACCTGTCGAGCATCACGGCACCCTCGACCTGCTCGACGGCCAGCACCGTATACCCCGCGGCATGCAACTCGTCGATGCACGCCCCGGTCGATGCGGCATACTCCCAGGCAACGGTCTGCTCGGCGCCGAGAGCCGTCTTGTGGATCTCGCGCGAGGGCGGCGTCGCCGTGATGCCGCACAGGATGATCCGCTCCACGGCAAAGGCGTCGCCCGTGCGGAAGAAGGCTCCGACGTTCTGCGACGAACGGACATTGTCGAGCACGACGACGACGGGCATTTTCGGCATCGCGGCGAACTCGGCGGCAGTCGGGCGTCCGAGCTCTTCATTGAGGATCTTGCGCATGGCGGAACTTCTGTATGATTTCGGGGCCAAAAATACACAAATAAAAAATATTTTGCCTAATTTTGAGGCCTCAATCAAAAAGAAACCATGCAGTTCAGAAAAGTGACGGCGCTCGTTCTCGCCCTGTTCGTTACGGGGGGGGGCCTGCATGCCCAGAAGATACTCGTAGGCGCGGACTTCGCCACGCGCTTCGACAACCGCGAATACGCCAACAACGACTTCAACGAATCGCAGACGCTCTTCAGCGCCCGGCTCTCGCCGCGCGTGGGTGTCGAATGGATGGAGAAGAACCGGCTGGTTGTCGGCGTGGACATGCTCCAGAACTTCGGGCAGCACAACGGGGCGCGCGAACCGTTCCTGAGCGACGTGAAGCCCCTGATGTACTACCAGTTCACCACGAAGAACGTGCAGGCCAACGCTGGTATCTTCGACCGCAAGGAGCTCATGGGCGACTACTCCGCGGCACTCGTCAGCGACTCGGTGGCCTTCTACCACAACCGCCTGTCGGGATTCCTGGGCCGCTACGTCTCGACCCAACGGCCCGACACCTATGTCGAGTTGGCCCTCGACTGGGAGGGCATGTACTCCGAGGAGTCGCGAGAGATGTTCCGCATCCTCTCGGCCGGACGATACACCTTCGACCGCGGGTTCTACATCGGTTACGCTTTCTCGATGTTCCACTTCGCCGGATCGAAGCTCAACGAGAACGTGACGGACAACCTGATCGTGAACCCCTACGCCGGATGGAGCATCGAGGGAAGGTTTGCCTTCGACGTCAAGGCCGGGGCGCTCTTCGCTCCCCAACGCGGCCGGAGCGTGGACCACGAATGGCGGAAGCCTTACGGCGGACAGCTCGACCTGACGATCAGCCGCTGGGGCGTGAAGATCGAGAACAACCTCTACGTGGGCAAGAACCTCCAGCCGCTGCGCGGAGAGATCGCCAACCCCGCGACGGGCATCACCTACGGGGCCGACGGCCTCTACGCCGGCGAAGCCTTCTACGCCACGACCGAACACATCTACAACCGCACGTGGGTGGGCTACGACCGCCGCTTCTTCAAAGATACGATGCACGTCGAGGCCGGCATGGTCTTCCACTACGACGGCACGGGGCTCGGCACACAGCAGGTGGTCAAGCTCTCGGTCGATATCCAGAAACTGTTCGACGTGGGTCCCAAACAGAGAAATTAATCCGTACACATATATAATATGGCAAGCGAAACCAACGAAAGCCGGGAGAAGTCGCTGAACTTCCTCGAAGAGATCATCGAAGAGTCGATCGCCAAGGGCGAAAAGCGCGTACAGACCCGTTTCCCGCCCGAGCCGAACGGCTACCTGCATATCGGCCATGCCAAGAGTATCTGCATCAACTTCGGACTGGCCAAGAAATACGGCGGACGGTGCAACCTGCGCTTCGACGACACGAACCCCGTCAAGGAGGATGTCGAGTATGTCGATTCGATCAAGCGCGACATCCAGTGGCTCGGCTTCCAGTGGGCCGAGGAGCACTACGCCTCGGACTACTTCGACCAGCTCTACGAGTGGGCCCTGGAGCTGATCCGCAAGGGGCTGGCCTACGTCGATGACCAGACACAGGAGCAGATCCGCGAGAACCGCGGCACGGTATCCGTACCGGGCACCCCCTCGCCGTGGCGCGACCGCTCGGTCGAGGAGAACCTCGACCTGTTCGTGCGCATGAAGAACGGCGAGTTCCCCGACGGTTCGAAGGTCCTCCGCGCGAAGATCGACATGGCGCATCCGAACATGCTCTTCCGCGACCCGATCATGTACCGCATCATCCACGCCGAACACCACCGCACGGGCAACAAGTGGTGCATCTACCCGATGTACGACTACGCCCACGGCCAGAGCGACTCGATCGAGCGGATCACCCACTCGATATGCACGCTGGAGTTCGACGTGCACCGCCCGCTCTACGACTGGTTCATCCAAGCGCTGGAGATCTATCCCTCGCACCAGTACGAATTTGCCCGACTGAACCTCACCTACACGCTCATGTCGAAGCGCCGCCTGTTGAAACTCGTGCAGGAGGGCGCCGTGATGGGCTGGGACGACCCCCGTATGCCGACGATCTGCGCCCTGCGCCGCAAGGGCTACACGCCCGCCTCGGTGCGCAACTTCGCCGAGATGGTCGGTGTGGCCAAGCGCGACAACGTCATCGACCTCGGTAAACTCGAATACTGCGTGCGTGAGGACCTGAACAAGGTGGCCGAGCGCCGCATGGCCGTGCTCAACCCCCTGAAGGTCGTCATCACGAACTACCCCGAAGAGAAGACCGAATACTTCACGGCGATCAACAACCCCGAGGACGAAGCGGCCGGAACGCGCCAGGTTCCCTTCTCGCGCGAGCTCTACATCGAGCGCGACGACTTCATGGAGAACCCGCCGAAGAAGTTCTTCCGTCTGCAGCCGGGCGGCGAGGTGCGCCTGCGCTATGCCTACCTGATCAAGTGCGAGGAGATCGTCAAGGATGCCGAGGGCAACATCACCGAACTGCGCTGCACCTACGACCCGATGTCCGGCAACGGCTCGTCGAGCGACGGCCGCCGCGTGAAGGGCGTCATCCACTGGGTGTCGGCACGGGATGCCGTGGAGGCCGAGGTACGCCTCTTCAACCCGCTCTTCACGAAGGAGAACCCCGATGATGTGGAGGAGGGACAGACCTGGGAGGACAACCTCAACCCCGAGTCGATGGTCAAGATCACGGGCTATCTGGAGCCTTCGCTGCGCGAGACACCCATAGGCCAGGCCGTGCAGTTCGAGCGCGTGGGCTACTTCTGCCCCGATACGGACTCGACGCCCGAACACCTGGTGTTCAACCGCACCGTGACGCTCAAAGACTCCTGGGCCAAGATCAACAAGTAAATCGGCCCCTGCAAAGCAAGCAAAAGCGGGCGGAGATTCGAGGAATCTCCGCCCGCTTTTTTTGTATCCCTGCGGCGGCTACACCTTACCTTATCCGCCACGCCTCACATCATCCGCCCGAAGGTTTGCCGGCCCAGGAAATAACGCACGAGGATCGACCCGGCGTAGATATGCCTCGACTCGCTCCGGATTGCGGCGCGGATCGCACGCCGCTTGCGGGCCAGAGCCCCGTGCCAGCGGAGGAAGTCCCGCCAGGCGCGGAAGACCGCCCGGAAGTTGTCGGCCCGCCCCTGCATGAGGTACGACAGGGCCGCCAGCAGGTCGAGCCCCGGGCGCACGACAGCGACCACGGCGCGCTGCCACGGCGTGGCGCACTTGAAGAGCATCGCCAGGTTGTTGCGGTGGTTATAGAAGACCTTCGACGGGGAGTCGGTCTGGAGCGTGCCGCCGCCGAGGTGGTAGACCCTGCTCTCGGGCACGACCCGCACGCGGTAACCTGCCAGCTGCATGCGCCAGCAGAGGTCGATCTCCTCCATGTGGGCAAAGAAGTCGGCATCGAAGCCCCCCAATGCATGGAAGAGATCGGCGCGGCAGCAGAAAGCCGCCCCGCTCACCCAGAAGACGTCGCGTTCGTCGTCATACTGCCCCGCATCCTCCTCGACCGTGCGCAGGATGCGGCCCCGGCAGAAGGGGTAACCCAGAAAGTCGATGAAGCCGCCCGAGGCTCCGGCGTATTCGAACTTCGTGCGTTCGAGGCAGGAGATCAGCTTGGGCGAGACGACCGCCACGTCGGGATTCCGGTCGAGGCACTCGAGAAGCGGTTCGAGCCAGCCGGCGGGGGTCTCGACATCGGAATTCAGAAGGATGTAGTAATCGGCCTCGATCCGTTCGAGCGCACGGTCGTATCCGCCGGCAAAACCGTAGTTGCGGTCCATGCGCAACAGCGTGACCGTCGGGAACTCCCGGCCGAGCAGCGCCACCGAACCGTCCGTCGATCCGTTGTCGGCCACGATGACCTCCACCCCGTTCGGAGCGGCAGCGACGACGCTTGGCAGGAAACGGCGCAGGTGGTCCTCGCCGTTCCAGTTCAGTATGACGATCTTAGCGGTTGCCATCGGTCTTCCTGCGTTTGTGTTTCCAGCGGCGGTGCGACCACATCCAGAGTTCGGGCCGCTCGCGGATGACCGACTCCAACTGGCGGACGTAGCGTCCGGTGATCTCGTTGGGCCCGACCTCCTCCACCCCGTCGTACAGGGGGACAAACGACATCCGGTAACGGCCCCGCCGCAGGCGGTCCATCCGCACGAAATAGACCGGAAGATGGCAGCGCAGGGCCAGTTTCTCGCCACCGTCGAAGAAGATCGTATCCTGATTGAGAAAACGGAACCAATGGCTGTCGGGGCGCCGCGGCGGATTCTGGTCGGCGATCAGCCCCATGACAAGGTTCTTGCCCGCAAAACCCGTATCGCGGTGGCGGAGGTAGAAACGCAGGCTCTCCTTCATCGGGACCGTCGTGGCGTAGTCGCCGTTGCGCAGGCGCTGGTAGAGGCGCTCCGCCACGCGGCTCCGCAATGGATGGTAGACGGCCACGACAATCTGCGACAGTTCGTAGAGACCCCAGTAGGAGCAGTACTCCCAACAGCCGAAATGGGCCGTCATTGCGATCCAGTCGCGGCCGTGGACCCGGGCACGGTGCTCCTCGAGCCCCTCCACGGTGAGGACCCGGCGCCCCTTGCGGGGAGTCATGTGGGCCATATTGACCGTATCGACGAACATCTCAGCAAGCGTGCGGTAGAAACGCCGGCAGATCCGCGCCAGCTCTTCCTCGCTCTTCTCGGGAAAGGAGTTGTGCAGATTCATCCACACCACCTTCCGGCGGTAACGGATGCAGTAGCACAACAGGAAATAGATCAGATCCTCGATGACATAGTACTTGAGCCAATAGGGCAGGATGGCGAACAGCCGCGCCCCCAGCCAGAGTACCTCCAGCCAGATTCGCTGTATGAGATTGAGTTCCGCGCGCTGCATGATGGGGATAGGCTTTGTCAGGATTCGGTCTCCGCCCCGCCGCTGTCGGCATCCGCGGCATCGGGGCGGGCGTGTCGGGGTTTGGGTTTGCCCGCCACGACGATCACGAACTCTCCCTTGGGTTCGGTCGTCCGGAAATAGTCGAGTACCTCGGCGATCGTACCGCGCACGGTCTGCTCGAACTTCTTGGTCAGCTCGCGCGATACGGAGACGCCACGCTCCGGGCCGAAGACCTCCGCGAACTGCTCCAGACACTTGACCACGCGGTAGGGCGACTCGTAGAAGATCATCGTGCGCTCCTCACCGGCCAGCGTCTGCAGCTGTTTGGCTCGTCCCTTCTTCTGGGGCAGGAACCCCTCGAAGCAGAAACGGTCGCACGGGAAGCCGCTCTGTACCAGCGCCGGAATCAGCGCCGTGGCCCCGGGCAGCGTCTCGACTTCGATGCCGGCCTCGACGCACGTGCGCACGAGCAGGAAACCCGGATCCGAAATGCCCGGCGTCCCGGCATCCGAGACGAGCGCCGCACTGCGTCCGGCCGCGATCTCGTCGGCCACCATGCGCACTGTGGCGTGCTCGTTGAACTTGTGGTGGGAGTAGAGTTTCTTCTCGATGCCCAGGTGGCGCAGCAGGAACGAGGTCGTGCGCGTATCCTCGGCCAGGATGAAATCGACCTCACGGAGCACGCGCACGGCGCGCAGCGTGATGTCATCGAGGTTGCCGATCGGCGTCGGCACGATATAGAGCCGGGCCATGCGTCAGTGGTATTTCCGTTCGAGCAGTTCCATCAGCAGCACCGCCCCGTCCGAATTGGGATTCCAGGCATAATGCTCGGCAATGTAGATCATGCAGTCGTCGAGGTTGTCGAACCCGTTGAACGCATCGATCGCAGCTTCATAGGCCGCACCGTCGCCGCCGAACAGATCGCGGATAAGCAGGAAACGGTCGTTGATCCCGATGGCGCGGCGCAGATCGGTCACCGGCTCGTTGCGGAGCAGCTCCGAGGCTCGGTCACGCGGCGGGGCGATCGTATCGGCAAGGGTCTGGACGTCGTGATTGATCACCTCGCCCAGCACGGCCCCGGGAGCGGCTGCGGCCAACTCGTCGGCAAACGAGCCGTGCACGACGGGATCCGCCTCGGCGGACTCGCCGGCGTCGGTTCCGTCCGGGACCGCCTCGGTCGGAGCAACCGGAGCCTCCGACAGATCCCGCCCGAATGCGGCGGACGGGCCCGTCTCGACCCGGCGGCCGAATACCTCGGCGATGGAGGGTCTTCCTGCACGGCGCTCGTCTGAAGGACGCTCCGGAGCCGAAACGACCCGGTCGGCGGCCGGAGCGGGAGTCGGTTCGGAAACAGCCGGTGCCTGCGGCTTGACCGACGGGGCATCGTTGCCGTAAAGCGACATGATGACCCGCTGTTTGTGGCGGTGGCGGAGGTTGGCATTCTCCTCCGGGCCGAACAGCGTAGGAGCCACGGTGTGCGGCCGTTCGGAGGCAGTCTCAGAGGCAGTCTCGGAAGCTGGAACCGGAGCGGAAGGTTGCACGACCGAGGGTTCCGCATCGGGTGCGGGCCGGAGCTCGGGCTCGGGCTGCGTTTCGGGAATGGACTGCGTTTCGGGAACGGGAGCAACGGCCGGTTCAGCAGCCTGCCCGGATTCGGAGGCAGGTGCGGGGACATCGGCTGCGGCAGGTTCACGCCCGGCAATAGGCTCCGCTACAGCGGCAGGCACGGGTTCAGGTTCAGGTTCAGGTTCAGGTTCAGCCGCAGCCTCCGGTTCTGCAACAGCGGGCGCTTCGACACCCGCGGCAGGCGCAAGTCCGGCTACCGGTTCGTCGGTAATGGGTTCGTCGGCCGGCTCAGCCTCAGGCTCGACCCCCGCAGCAGCAAGAGGCGGTTCCTCGGAGACCTCGTCCAGCGGCACGGCCTGCTGAAGTTCGGGGTCCGCCACCGAGTGCGGATCGAGCGACAACACCTCGCCCAGATCCAGTGCCTCGGGCATTTCGAACGCTTCGGAAACGGGTCCCGCCCCGACATCCCCCACCGGTTCCGCCGTTGCCGGAACTTCCGGCAGTGCATCGCCCGAAGGCGCGAAACGAAGCGCATCGTACACCCGGCGCAACTTCTCGAGCGCCAGGTCGCGCTCCAAAGCATCGACTCGGCCGGATGCACTCCAGCCATCAACCAGTTGCGTCAGTTCCTGCAAAGCCTGCTGCACACCTGTCAAATCCATAGCCGTATTCATTTTGCCTCCAAAGATAGGAAAAAATTCAGGAACACACGGCCTCCCGCAGCGGCGTTTTTTCGGAAACATCCGATTTTCGGGCCGAAAAACGACGCCGTGACGTAGGGTACGGCTCCGATTGTCCGTGTAATAAAATGAACAGCAGCCCCAAAAGATCGCATCCGATGGGAATCTCGCTTTTTTTGCTTAATTTTGTTTGAATCACAGAACACTTATCCCGAAACCGACCATGAACCTCAAACCGCTTCTGCTGATGCTCGGCCTGGCCTGCATCCCCGCGACCCTCGCGGCACAGAAAACCTATTCGCTCTCCTCTCCGGACGGCAACCTCCGCACGACGGTCACCGTAGGCGACGAAATCCGCCTCAGGCTCGATGCCGGCGACACCCCGCTGCTCGCCCCGTCGCCCGTCGCCATGACCCTCGAAGGCGGCGAAGTACTCGGACAAAACGCCCGTGTCGTCCGGACGAAAAAGAGTTCCGTCGATCAGACGATCGCCTCGCCCCTCTACAAGAAAAACCGGGTCGTGGAGCGTTACAACCAGCTGACGCTCTCGTTCCGCGGAGACTTCGGCCTCATCGTCCGCCTCTACGACGACGGACTGGCCTACCGCTTCACCACCGACCGCAAAGGCACGCTCCGCGTCGAGGACGAATGCGTCGCCTTCACCTTCCCCTCAGACTGCCGGGCCGTCGTACCCTACGTCGCACGCGGCAAGGAGTTCGACTTCGAGAGCCAGTTCTTCAACTCGTTCGAAAACACCTACACTACGGCCCCGATCACGGAACTCAACCCCGGAAGGCTGATCTTCCTTCCGGCGCTCGTCGAGTTGGACGGCGGCTACAAACTGGTCATCACGGAAGCCGACCTCGAAGGCTATCCGGGCCTCTACCTGCGCGGCAACGGCGAAACGCCCGAACTGCGCGGCGTCTTCGCCCCCTACCCCAAGCGCGAGGAGCAGGGAGGACACAACCGGTTGCAAATGCTCGTGCGCGAGCGCGAAGGATACATTGCCTCGACCGTCGGCAGCAGAGCCTTCCCGTGGCGCACGGTGATCGTCGCCCGGGAGGACCGCGAGCTGCTCGACAACGACATGGTCTACCGCCTGGCACCCGAATCCAGGATCGGGGACACCTCGTGGATCAGGCCCGGAAAGGTGGCATGGGACTGGTGGAACGACTGGAACCTCTACGGCGTGGACTTCGAGGCCGGCATCAACAACGACACCTACAAATACTACATCGACTTCGCCTCGCGGAACGGCATCGAATACGTGATCCTCGACGAGGGCTGGGCCGTGAACAAGAAGGCCGACCTGATGCAGGTGGTACCCGAAATCGACCTCCGCGAACTGGTGTCGTACGCCCGTGAGCGGAATGTCGGGATCATCCTCTGGGCCGGCTACCACGCCTTCGACCGCGACATGGAGCGCGTCGTGAGCTACTTCGCCGAGATGGGCGTCAAGGGCTTCAAGGTCGATTTCATGGACCGCGACGACCAGAAGATCGTCGATTTCCTCCACCGTGCCGCACGCGTCTGCGCCGAGCACCGCATGCTGCTCGACTTCCACGGCATCTTCAAGCCGACGGGGCTCAACCGCACGTGGCCCAACGTCATCAACTACGAGGGGGTCTTCGGCCTTGAACAGATGAAGTGGTCGCCCGAGACGGTCGATCAGGTGACCTACGACGTCACCATGCCCTTCATCCGCATGGTCGCCGGGACAATGGACTACACGCAGGGCGCCATGCGCAACGCCACGCGGCGAAACTACCGTCCGGTCAATACGGAGCCGATGAGCCAGGGCACCCGCTGCCGTCAGCTGGCCGAGTACATCGTCTTCGAATCGCCGCTCAACATGCTCTGCGACTCGCCGTCGAACTACCTCAAGGAGCCCGAATGCTTCGGCTTCATCGCCTCCGTGCCGACCGTCTGGGACCGCACGGAAGCTCTCGACGGAAAACTCGGCGAACGGATCGCCATCGCCCGGCAGTCGGGCGACACATGGTATGTCGGGGCGCTGACGAACTGGGATGCGCGCGAAGTGGTGCTCGACCTCTCGTTCCTCAAGGGTGACGGCTGGAAGGTCGAGAGCTTCAGCGACGGCAGGAACGCCCACCGCGCCGCCTGCGACTACGTAAAGCGGACGGAAATGCTGCCCGCAGACAAGAAACTGACGGTGAAGATGGCTCCCGGAGGCGGGTTCGCCGCCCGAATCTACCGGTAACGGGGAAGATCCGGCACGGATACGGCGGGGAGCTGCGGCGCAGGCTGCAGCTCCCCGCTCCGTTTCGGGCGGATCGGAATCTTTTTTCAGCCGGGAAGGTAGGGGTTCGGCCCGCTGATCCGTGAATAGAATAGATGAACATGCAAAACAGACATATCGACCACCTGATCGCACGCCACCTCGACGGCGAGCGTCTCTCCGATGCCGAGCAGGCCGAACTTCTCGACTGGCTCCGCTCCTCGGAGGAACATCGCCGCAACTATCTCGACGCCTACGACGCATGGGGAGAGGAACACCTGACCGACACCTGTTTCGATGCCGAAGCAGCCTACCGCCGCTTCACGGAACGGGTCGCCACCCCGGCGAAGCTCCCTGCCGCTCCGTCCCTCCGGCAAAACCGACCGCTCCGGCGGCGCATCGTCGGGATCGCCTGCGCGGCTGCCTGCAGCATACTGCTGGTTACCGGATTCTTCCTCCGCGGCAGGGCGGAACAACAGATCCCGGACATCCGGGAGTTTGCCCGGGCGACAGAGGCTCCCGCATACACCGAAAAGGAGGTACAGCTTGTACTCTCGGAACAGAAGACGGTGCGGCTCGAGGAGAAACGCACCTCGATCCGTTACGACGCCTCCGAGATCCACATCAACGAAGACGCCCGCGAACCGATCACCAAAAAGGAGGTGGCTGCATTCAACCAGCTGCTCGTCCCCTACGGCAAGCAGACGACCCTGACGCTGGCCGACGGCACCCGCGTGTGGGTGAATGCCGGATCACGGCTGATCTACCCGTCGGCATTCGACAGCGACAGCCGCGAAATCTACGCCGAAGGCGAAATCTACATCGAGGTGGCCCACGACGCCGCACGGCCCTTCACCCTGCACACCGGGAAAATGGACATCCGCGTACTGGGAACCCGGTTCTACGTCTCCTCCTACGGACGTGACAGGGCCCAGGAGGTAGTGCTCCGGTCGGGTTCGGTAAGCGTCGCACCGACCGGCGCCCCCGAGCGCGGCATCCGGATCGAGCCCGACCAGCGCGCTTCGCTCGACACCGCCGGCACGTTCCGCATCCGCAAGGTTCGCGCCGAAGACTATATCAGCTGGATCCACGGATACTACCGCTTCGACAACACGCCGCTCTCCGACGTGCTCGCACGGCTTGCCCGATATTACAACCGGACGTTCGACTGCTCCCCCGAAGTCGGCGTCATGACCATCTCGGGAAAACTCGAACTCAACGACGATCCCGGCGAGGTGCTGCGGGTCCTCTCGCTCACGGCCCCGATCCGGTTCCGGGCCTCCGAGACGGGATTCAGCCTCTGCTCGACACAAAACGCACGAAAGGAACACGACAACAATCCAAACCGAATGCCTATGGAAAATCACGACCCGAGTTGAAAAAAGCCGGGCAGTGTCCCCCAACACGGCCCGGCACGAAATGAAATCTAAAAATTACCCTATTCTAAACTTCAATTCATTGCAAATGTACAACAAAAATGGCAATATCGGGACCCCTGTACCCGATAATAAGCAATTATCCCGTCTGCTACGGATAAAAGTCCTGTTTTTGCTGGCCGCAATCGGGTTGTTCGGCTCTGTCGCCGCACAGACGTCCGCCCCGGATGCACGCATCTCGCTCAACCTGCAGAATGTCCCTCTCAAGGAGGTATTCTCGCGCATCGAAGACCAAAGCAACTATATTTTCGTCTACTACGACAACATCCTCGACGCCTCGCGCCGCGTGTCGATCAGCGTCTCGGACCAAACCGTCGGGGATGTGCTCGAAGTGCTCTTCGCCGGAACGGAGAACACCTGGAAACTCTCCGGACGGCAGATCGTCATCGGCAAGGCCGCAGCAGCGGGTAAAGCCGAGAAGCAGACCACGCTGCGCGTCATGGGTTCGGTCAAGGATCACAGCGGCGAGCCCCTGATCGGCGTGACGGTATTCGTGAAGGAGCGGCCCAACATCGGCACGGCCACCGACATCAACGGAAACTACCTGATCGACGTACTGCCCGACGACGTACTGGAATTCAGCTACGTGGGTTACAAAACCCAGGATGTGGCCGTCGCCGGACGCGGCCTGCTCGACGTCGTGCTCGAACAGAACGACGCCCTGCTCGATGCCGTGGAGGTGGTCGGATACGGTGTACAGAAAAAGATCAGCGTCATCGGCTCGCAGCAGAGCATCCAGGTCGATGAACTCAAGGTGCCGGCCGCCAACCTCACGCAGGGACTCGCCGGCCGTGTCGCCGGTCTGGTCTCCGTACAGAGGACCAGCGAGCCGGGATTCGACGATGCGGACATCTACATCCGCGGCATCTCGACCCTGACGGCCAGCATGAGTGCACCGCTGACGCTCGTGGACGGCGTGCCCCGCTCGTTCGCCAACGTCGATCCGG